>Ga0335070_10002042_pt1 | contig 23481 bp, 24 predicted proteins | sample Lox_Sample_13_FD_206722 | JGI IMG/M metagenome (GOLD analysis project Ga0335070, IMG submission 206722) | Soil microbial communities from Loxahatchee National Wildlife Refuge, Florida, United States - Lox_Sample_1.3 | ecosystem: Environmental > Terrestrial > Soil > Wetlands | place: USA...
AGACTCGTTTTTTCGTTGACGGTGAAGAAGGCGAGGAAGAAGCTATTAGTAGCGCAACACATTTTTCTTCGTTCCTACAGTTTAATATTGTCTGCTTTTAGAGGCCCATTTTATGAAATTGTACACCATTAAATGTGAAGGGTTAGCACACAACAGCTACATGCTAACAGACGGAACCGAAGCCGCCGTTTTCGATCCACGCCGAGACTGCAAAATATACACACGCATCGCAAACAGGACCTGTACGAAAATCCGGTACACATTTGAAACTCACAGAAATGAAGACTTCGTGGTTGGCTCCACTGAATTAAAGAGGTTAACAGGCGCAGAAATTTGCCACAGTAAACAGCTTCCATTTACGTATGGCGATCACAATCTCGACGACGAAGAGACCTTCTCAGTTGGCAATCTGAAAATAGAAACGCTGTATACACCGGGGCACACTAATGAATCAATCTGCTACGCTGTGACCGACAAAGAGAAAACCGCCCAACCCTTCATGGTTTTCACCGGAGACACTCTTTTTGTCGGTTCAATAGGCAGAACTGATCTACAAGGCAAAGATGCCCAGCCAAGACAAGCAGAAAAACTCTTCATGAGCTTGCACGAGAAGTTGTTGCCGATAGGAGAGGCGGTTCTGGTTTACCCGGCGCACGGAGCAGGAAGTGTTTGCGGCAGCGCAATTGGAGAGCAGCCATTTAGCACTCTTGGTTACGAGCAGCAGACAAACCCATTTTTGAGGCTAAACAAGCAGGAATTCATCGAGAAGGCCGTTGCCCAAGAAATGATTATTCCCAAGTACTTTGCTAAGATGGAAGACTACAACCTTCACGGTGCGCCCCCGCTGGCGGGATTGTCCATGCCCAGAGCGCTAAGCGTTGACAAATTTGAATCTGAAATGCAAAAGAAAGATTCCATTGTCGTGGACACGAGGGCGCCCAATGCATTTGGAGGCTCTCACATTCCAAGCGCGTTGAGTCTCTGGTTTGAGAATGGAACTGCGGTCTACAGCGGATGGATTTTGGAATATGATCAACGTGTCTTGTTGGTTGCTGAGCGCGAGCGAGATGTTTCTCGTGTTTTAAGGCATTTTTGGCGCTTGGGCTTTGACAACCTATTGGGATTCCTTTGCTCGGGCATGAGCGATTGGCAGGAGCAAGGCAAACCCATTGAGCACGTTCACACACTTTCCGTTTCGGAGTTGAAGGATAAGCGAAAGGACTACGTTGTTTTGGACGTTCGTGAACCTAGCGAATGGCATAGCGAAGGTGTCATCGAAGGTGCTGAGCAGATTTTCTTCGCCGATCTGCAAAACAGGGCAGAGATGTTGAATGTGAACAAGCAGTACGCTGTTGTCTGCTCTGTGGGCAATCGAGCTAGCTTAGCTGCCAGCATGTTGCAACAAAAAGGGTTTAGGCATGTTAGCAACGTGTTGGGGGGCATGACGGCGTGGCAAAGACTAGGATACCCCACCGTCAACGCGAAAACGGGATAATCTTCTCACAAGACCCTCTCCAGATTGACACGAAAAACCGCAGAAGCTTTAACTTTAAGATGCCAAATCACTCAGTACCGAGAGGACATGCTTGCCCATCAAGTATTATGAAGCCCCTGAAATTAAACGTCAAGTCGATCAACTAGCCGCCGAATGTGAGTTCTTCCACGTCGTCCCGCAATTCGTCTACTGTGTGCGTAGCAAAGGCAGTAAGAGCAAACGCACTATCGCCCGTATCCATGGTCTAGGCAGACTTTGGCAGGGAGTCCTCAACATGCCGCCTGCATACACAATCGAGGTCATTTCCGAAGTGTACGACAAAATGGGGAAAGAAGACAAGGAGAAGACTTTGGTTCACGAGCTTATGCACATCCCGGGAGCATTCGGAGGCGGCTTTCGACCTCACAAAGGCTATGTCGAGCGCAGAATGGTCGATGCGGTCTATGAGAAGCTCAAGAAGAAGCGAGCAAGCAACAAATCGCTATTGTCTTTTTAAGGGTCCATCAGAAACTGTGGTTAATGTTTTTAAGGACGTTTCCATAGAATTCATGGAAAAGCGGCAAAGTTTCTTCGTTCCACAAACAATGACTTATAGAGAATGATAATCATGCAGGAAAAATCACAAGAGGCAAACATATCAAATATCCAAGAACAACCGCAACTCCACAAAAGCAAAAAGCACACGATGCGAAGCCTCAAACATAGCGGCATTTACGTTCCGCAGTACGAGCCCAAAGGGTTCACGATTAGGATCAGAGAGACTTGGATAAAGTTGACCCCCAAAAGTGAACAGATGGCGGTTGCTTGGATTAGAAAAAGGCAATCTGCAACTTCGCCCCCTGACCGAGTTTTCATGAGGAACTTCATGCGCGAATTCCTCAAACAGCTCAAACAAGAGAATCCAACTCTATCGTTCCTTGACGAATTCGAGAGAGAATACCTAACCGAAATCGAAAATTACACACCAACCGAGTTAGGTAATCCCAACGCCCCGATTCACCGAGATATAGACTTCTCTCAAATTGCAGCCTATGTTGAAGGCGAGAAAGCCAAAAAAGCGAGTATGACCTCCGAGGAAAAGAAAAAATTGGCAGCAGACCGCAAAGTCGTCAGAGAGCAGCTTAAAGCGAAATTTGCAATTGCAGAAGTTGACGGGCAGAAGCTCGACGTTGCAAACTGGACCGCAGAGCCAAGCTGTCTTTTTGCTGGACGCGGCGACCATCCGCAACGTGGCAAGTGGAAGGAAGGCCCTCGTGAAGAAGACATTATACTAAACCTCCCCAAAGATGCGCTCGTACCAGCAGGTAATTGGAAGGGCATTATCTGGGAGCCACAAAAGATGTACGTTGCCAAGTGGGAGGACAAGCTTACTGGCAAAATCAAGTACGTCTGGTTCAGTGACACTGCCTTCCTAAAGCAGAACCGAGAAAAGGCGAAGTTCCAAAAAGCTGAAGCCTTGGGCAAGCAAATCAAGAAAATCGAGGACCACATTCTCAGTCCAAAAAACCTCGAGGCTAAAGATGGCAACAGGCGAAAGGTCGCTACTGTTTGCTGGCTAATTTTGAACCAGAACATGAGGGTAGGCGACGAAAAAGACCCCGATGAAGCCGACACCGTCGGCGCCATCACTCTAAGAGCTGAGCACGTTAAGATCGAAGGCGACACCCTTCACTTTGATTTCCTAGGCAAAGACTCGGTACGCTGGGTCAAAAGCGTCAAAGCACCGCAAGCAGTCATCAAAAACATCGAGTACTTCTCCAAAACCAGCGAAGAATACCTCTTCGAAGGTATTGACAGCAAAAAGGTCTCCCGATTCCTCAGCGAAAAAATGCCAGGACTAACCGCGAAAGTGTTCCGGACTTGGCGATGCACACAAACTGTCAAAGAAGAACTCGAAAAGAGCGGCGTGAAGAAAGAAGACCCTGAATACCTGAAAATGTTCGCCGCTAAGATGGCTAACCTAAAAGTCGCCGAGGTTGCTAACCACAAGCGCAAAATCCCGCCAACGTTCCAAGAACGCCTTGCCAAAAAGCAGGAACGTCTCAAAGAACTCCAATCGCAACTTGAAGCTAAAAAAGCTGAAGGGAAGAAAACCGATTCCGCCAAAGTGCGGCTGGAAAAGGCAAAGCTCGACATAGAGCTGACAAAACGAACCGAAGAATACAACCTAGGCACGTCACTAAAATCCTACATCGACCCGATGGCATATGTAAAGTGGGCAAAGAAAATCAAGTTCGACATAACAAAGTTCTACCCTAAAACGCTGCAGAAGAAGTTCAGTTGGGCACTGGATAGCAAAACGGAGCCCGAGTGCATCACCGCATGAAATTCACTGAGACAGAACAAGGAATCATATTCGATGTTTTTGTGAAACCTAACTCCTCAAAATTTGAGGTTGAAATTGAAGGCGAAGAAATAATCGTCCACAGCACGGAGGAACCTGAGAAGGGCAAAGTGAACAAGGAAATCCTCAAAGAGTTCACCAAGCTTTTTCGAAAGAAGATAGAAATTGTCTCAGGATTTACTTCCAGAAAGAAGAAGCTCTTTGTAGCTGGCTTAAGCGAGAAGGAAGCAGCGCAGATTTTAGGCGCCAAGAAGTCTGGCCGCTAGCTTTGCATTTTGAAACGCAAGATCGCTGCAATGCCGCCGAAGGCGTTCTTTAGCATCTGGCCTTCCTCGGTTTCCGCTGAAATGACTTCTACGTCCGTGCTTGAATACTCAGCGAGTTGAGCCAAGTCATCAATTATATCAGTTTTCTCCTCAACTGCGAGAGAGGGAGCGTTGCACTTTGGGCATGGCTTGCCTGCCAGTCCTTGTTCGAACGCTGGTAGTTCTGTATTTTTGACGGTGTGTTGCTCGCTGTAGCCGCACGCGCCACATTTTATTGTAACACGTGTTAGATCCAATCCTTCTGATAGCAGCAGGATTCGGACTTGTGCTGACTGTAAGGCTCGGCGGACTTCAACTTCACCGTAAGTTATTAGACCAGTATCGTGTCCAACTTCATAGAGGAATTTCTGCATTAATTCTTTTTCTTCGATGTATCTGACTTTTCGCATGATTTCAGGTGCTTTGTCAACGACTTCTTTGACACCTTGCTCTTCAACGTAAGCTGTGTCAACGACGTCTAAGATTTTGTCTTTTAGTTGGTAGTTTAGGAAGTCCCCTTTCTGAAAATCGTATTTGGTTGGTCCGGGACCAGCGAGAATTATACCCTTCAGAGTGTCAATTGGTAAGAACACTTCATTAGCATGGTTGCCAATGCGGTGGAAGTATTCCGTTAGTTGCATGTCTCTCAAACGTTCATAACGTCTTGCTGATTGACCGCCAGCTCGAGTCTTCCCTGTGACACCAGAATACATTTGCCTGACGATATCGAGCCTCTTGCCTTGTAACGTGGCTATAGTTGCATCTGAAGCATCAACGAGGAGGATGCCGTATGTTTCTTTTTCTCGAAGCATTTCCTGAAGGTGCTCTGTGTGGAAGCGGCTGTCGCATCGGTAGAGGAAAATCTTGATCGGTTCAGGTGGCGTGATTACATAGGTTTCCATGCGTTCTGATCCTGCTCCTCCGCCGCCTTGGGGCAGAACTCCGCAGAAAATTACGATGCCTTTTTCGCCGGGGTCTTTGAATAATTTGAGCCTTTGTTGAACTTTGACTAGAGCGTCGAGCACGTTTTTTCGAGTGACGTTTGATTTGATGTTGCTGGCTGTTCCGTATTCTTCGCGTAACAGGTTGAGGGCATCGCTGATTTGTTTACCTGGTGGAACGTACATTGTTATTAGTTCTGTGTGGCTGCCCTCTTTGTTGGCAAGAGTAGTCAGGGTTTTGCGTAACCTGAACATTTCCAACGAAGTTTTTTTAGTTGCGCTCAATGGCTTTCACAATGTTTCGGTTTGAACATAAACTACGTTGCTTCTATTCAAATAAAAGTTCCGTAGGGTGGAAGGGGAAAAGTTATGTTGCGCCTATGGCGTCTTTGAGAAAGGCCTTAAAAGGCCCGAGTTTTCCGCCGTAGTTGCCGCTGCTGATTTTGACGACGCCAGGGGTCGATGCTGCAGCGATTACCCCTTGCTTCATACCGTTTTTGACAGCGTCAAGTGTCAGTCCATTCATCACAATTTCATAGACGCAAGTTACTCCTTCTGGAACCACGGTATCTGGTACGAGCGTGCGTAGGGTTGGGCAATAAGTGTGGTTGGTTGAAGCTTTGAGTTTGTATTTTAGTGAACCGGCTTTGCTTCCTGCGCGACAAACTCCGCCTGGGAATTGCATAATTACGTCCGGAGCGTTCGCACGAATTGCATCGGCAGCTGCTTCTGCGGCCTTGAGACCAGCTTCTTGGGATTCAGCGAAAATCATGAAGTTTCCGCCTGCAACTGCTTCCATGGCACCGAAGCCGTCTTCAACTATGAAGTTGCCTTCCATGACGGGAATCTTCCAGCATTTTCTTCCACCGACGAGTGTTTTCTTCTGGAAGCCATCGCCAAAATAGCGTAAGCTACTACCGACTCTAAGGACGCGTTTACCCAAGAGACCGTTAAAAGCCGAAGTGGTTGGGCAGGTAAGGGTACATTGACCGATACGCTGCATGAGTTGGTTCTTTAGCTCGAAACGGTCTCGGTTGTAGATTTGGATGAGAACGCCTGGCCGTTTGTCCGGGGTCTCTGAAGCGGGGACCAGTCGTTCGATTGCTGCTTCTGCGGTTGCTTCAATTACGCTGGTTGCGAAGCCCGTTGTTAGGCTTCCTGCAATTTGAGCCCATTTCTCGTTTTGGGCTGTTATTAGGACTCTTCCCACCCAGAGCGGGAACATCTCAGCGAATGTATCCTGGATTTTAACAGTGTTTCCAGCTGGAGATTTAACGGTAAACATTTTTTCTTTGTCGTCGAAGCCCAGAATTTCCAGCTTGACATTTTCAGTTGACATATTGAGACCTTGAAGGTTGTTGTGTGTGGTATGATTTAAGAGTTTTCGTGAAAGGATGAAGAATCTAAAAAGACTGTCTCGGCACTTTTCTTTATTGAAGGAAAAGTTTACTACGGACGGTTTGGGGCATATGTTGAAGGAGTTGTCTTTTGTGACTGAAGATTTTGAAGTTATGCCGGTACTCTTTGTAGGCCATGGTTCTCCGATGAACATTATTTCAGAAAACAGCTACACCAGAGACCTTTCAAGAGCAGCAATGGAACTCCCGAAGCCCAAGGCAATAATGGTCATATCTGCACATTGGCTTACGAGCGGAACATGCGTCGGCTGCATGGATAAGCCCAGAACGATTTATGATTTCTACGGATTTCCAGATGAGCTTTATAAAATTCGCTACCCTTGCAAAGGCGCTCCCGAACTAGCAAATCTGGCAATAAATGTAGTGAAAAGTGTTAACGTGAAATGTGACAGCCAGTGGGGTTTGGATCATGCCTCTTGGGCAGTGCTAAAACACATGTACCCCAAAGCAGATGTGCCCGTTTTCGAGATGAGCCTAGATTACTCGCCGTACAATGACTGGAAGCCCAAGTCTATGGAATACCATTACAAACTGGCTTCAGAGCTTCTGCCGTTACGCAAAAAAGGCGTTCTAATCTTGGGTAGCGGCAACATCGTGCATAACTTAGGACTTATCGATTTTGACACTTACTCTAAACCTTTCCCTTGGGCTGTAAAATTCGACGAGAAGGTCAAGGCTTGCTTGCAAAACAAGAATCATGGAGCTCTTCTGAATTATCTGGAGTTGGGTCAGGAAGCCCGATATGCGGCGCCGACGCTGGACCATTATTTGCCTATGATTTACGTGCTAGGGCTTCAACAGAAAGATGAACAGATAAAATTCATTCATGAAGGTTTCCAGAACGGTTCCGTCTCTATGAGAGCTTTCGAAATCAGCTAGTCTGACGCTTTCTTGTCCTCAAGAAATCTGTTGCGAATTTGAAAATTAGGCTACCAATAATAAGGGCAAATATTCCGATGCCAAAAATATCTGTTGATATTACGTTTGTGAATCGCAGATAAATCAGCAACGCGCCGACGACTATGTACACCGCTGCAAAGGTCAAGTTAGTTGAATTACTTCGGCGAGCCTGGCTGCAGTTCGATGACATGGATTATTCACTACCGAATTGAATGGGGTTGTGGTTAAAGGTTGCTTCATTTTTCCAGAAGGAATAATCGAAAAGCAAAGATAAGATCATGGTTTTAGGTCGTGAAGTTTCTGTTCTAAGGCTTCCTGTTGCTGTCGTGTGAATTGTTCATCTTGGCAGACAGGGCATCTGAGCAGCTTAACATTGCGCAGGATCTTGCCGTCTATGTCAAAGTCAGCTTCAGTTTCAACATACTCCACGCAGCAAACTGGGCAAAGCAAGGCTCCAGCTCTAAGACTGTCTTCGTGTTTGAGTTCGCTCGTTGGTGGCATACGTTTTCAGAAGGCAAATTGCTCAAGAGGTTAATTTGTTTTTCTGATTTGCTATGCCAAAAGCTCGTTCAGGATCCTATTTTTGTGAACATGTACGGAAAACGTTGCTAAAATTATTCAAGCACGGATTGTTGTGACCAAATTGTTACGAAAAGCGCATAATTAGTATTGAATTCGGAAAAGCTTAAATAATTCGGCGCCAAGAATAATTTCCGCAAGAGGTTAAGCTGGATGACATTGTTCAGTGGATGTTACACAGCCCTTGTAACACCTTTCCTGAGGAACCGAGAGGTGGACTACGATGGGCTGCGGCGACTCGTGGAATTTCAGCTCAGCCATGGTGTCAGCGGCATATTAGCCTGCGGAACTACTGGTGAGAGCCCTACACTAGATTGGAACGAACATAACAAGGTTACAGAGCGTATTCACGAGTACACACATGGCAAGGGTTTGACGATAGCCGGTACAGGCAGCAACAGCACTCAAGAAGCCATCGAAGGGACCGTTCACGCCCAGCACACAGGCATTAGGTCGGTACTGCTCGTAGACCCATATTACAATGGACCTAGCAGCCTTGAAATCCGCCGTGAATACGTTGAGCCAATCGCTAAGCAGTTCCCTGATATGCAAGTAATTCCTTACATAATTCCCGGCAGGACGGGCACACAACTTTTGCCCCAAGATGTTGCTCAGCTCGCAGCGGAGTATCCAAATGTTAGGTGTGTCAAAGAAGCGACTGGAGACTTGGAAAACATGAGACTGACCCGCAAGCTGTGCGGGAGCGACTTCGATATACTCTCTGGCGACGACGACAAGACTTTTGCGATGATGTCATTGCTAGAAATTGCGGCCAGCGGCGTTATATCTGTGACCAGCAACATTGCCCCGCGTGCCATAAGTGACATGGTTCATTACCTCTTAGACGGCAACAATTTGGAAGCCAAACAGCTTGCCGAGATTTTGCAACCTCTCTTTGCCGTTATCACGGTAAAGACTCAAGAGCAAACACCTTTCGGGCCAGCTACGGTGAGAGCAAGGAATCCACTCGCTACCAAAACCCTCATGAACGTGCTAGGAATGCCTGCAGGACCTTGTAGGCAGCCATTGGGCAAGATGACTCGAGGAGGTCTAGAGTTGGTGCTGCAAGCAGCTAGAAAAGTCTACGAAGCGCACCCTGAAATCTTTAGACCGATCGAGCAGTTCTTCGACGTCGACCTGATGGACAGACTTAACAACAAGCGATGTTTGGAGGGACTCTTCTACGCTTAAGCTCTGCATCGCCGGTGCCACGGGCAAGATGGGACGTGCCGTTATCCAAGAAGCCACTTCAAAGGGTTATGACATTGTGGGTGCCCTTGAGGCTCCAAGCAATCCCGTTATAGGCAAGAGTCTCAAGCAACTGGGCATAGCTGCAAGCGACACTTGTGTCGTGGGTTCGGACAAGCTTGCCGATGCGGCAACAGCCGCTGACGTGTACGTAACGTTTACTTCACCGATAGCTGAGGTTCAGAACCTGCCTGCAGTGGCAGAGTTGGGAAAAAGAATCGTGCTTGGCACAACTGGTTTCACCAAAGAACAGAACCAGAAGATTCGCAGCGCCGTTGAAAACAAAGTGCCTGCTGTTTTCTCACCCAACTATAGCGTAGGTATTAATGTGTTGTTCAAACTTGCCGAGGTTCTCAAGTCGTTTCCGCCCGAATATCATTTCAGCATCAGTGAAATACACCACACCGCTAAAAAAGACGCACCTAGCGGTACTGCGTTAAAGTTAGGTGAAATAATCTCGGACATTCGCGGCTACACGACAACTGTTCACGGCAGAGAGGGCACCAGCCTGCGCAAACCCGACGAACTTGAAATAGTAGCGATGCGTGCAGGCGGCGTGCCAGGAATACACGATCTTATAGTTGCGGGACCATATGAGATGCTCCGAGTAGAGCACATCGTGTTTTCGCGCAGCGTATTGGCTCAAGGAGCGATCATTGCTGCTGAATGGCTCAGCAAGCAGACCAATCCAGGCATTTACAGCATGGCGACTGTGCTAGGACTCTAACGGTGAAACATGGTGAGTAGAGCAGTCATTAAGTTCGGCGGAGCAGATTTGGCAACGGGGGAAAGGACTGCCTGCGCTGCCCGCCTAGTTGCGGACTCGACATACAAAGAGAAAGTCGTGGTTGTCTCAGCCATGGGCAAAACCACCGACGCCTTGGTGGGCACTGTTAATCAGTTGGGTGGTGTGATTGACGAGGACTACGCGGAAATCGTTTCTATGGGCGAGCGAACTAGCGCCCGTGTCTTTTGCTCAGCCTTGAGGGCTCAGGGCGTCAAAGCTGAGTTCATTGACCCTTCAAGCTCCAATTGGCCACTGATTACGGACTCGTGTTTCCGAGACGCAACACCTGATGAGGATCAAACCAGATTCCGGGCGAAAAAGTATCTTGCGCCAATTCTTGCAGATGGTACCGTCGCGGTCGTCTGTGGGTTTTTGGGGAGAGATAAAGATGGCAGAGTTACGACTCTTGGACGCGGAGGAAGTGACACTACTGCTTTGCTTCTGGCAAATTGCCTTGGAGCCGACGATATCGTACTCGTAAAAGAGACCTTGGGTGTTCTATCTGCGGACCCTGAGGTGGTACCAAACGCAAGATTCCTCGACACGCTGGACATCCGCGAAGCCTTCGACCTTATGCAGGGGGGAGCGAAGATAGTCAAGCCTGAGGCGCTGAAGTACAAACTGTCTAACCAGAGGTTGCGGGTAGTCAGTTTTGGTTGTCAAAGTTTGGCAGAGGGCGGCACCGAAATTACAGGCAGCTTCAATATTGACTCTGCTGAAACGGAAACTCGCATGGGCTTGATTTCGATAAACGTCATTTGCGAAGTAAGCTCGGACAATCTGCGAGAAGCCTTTGCTGCGTTGGGTGATAAGCCTATCTACGGAGTGAGTAGCGGGAAACAAAGCATTACGATATTCACGACTAACGGCGATGTTAACGCTGTCATGAACCGCCTTCACAACATAGCTGGGATAAAGGCAATAAGTCATAGAGAGAAGGTTGCGATGCTACAGATCAGTCATCCATCGTTCATCGACTCTCCAGGTGGCGTTGCCCGAATAAGTAGCGCTCTTAGCACCGCAGAAATTAACATCCTCGAAGTTACCACTAGCAAGGCAACCATCAACGTTTTTATCGAAGAAAACCAACTGAAAAATGCCAAGGAAGCGATAAGAGATGCCGCAGAAGCGTAAAGTAGCCATCCTGGGCGCAACAGGCGCCGTAGGACAAAGATACATCCAACTGCTGCAGGAGCACCCATGGTTCAAAGTGGAAGTTCTTGCAGCCTCTGAGCGGTCAGCAGGCAAAAAGTACAGGGATGCTTGCAACTGGGTCATGGAATCCGACCTGCCAAAAGAAGTTGCAGAGATGACGGTTGCAGACACAACCGTGGAGTCTGTCGAAAAAGCAGGCAACGTTGATCTCATCTTCACGTCTTTGCCAGGAGAGCTTGCAGGTCCCGTGGAAGAAGAATTTGCGGCTCTGTACCCGGTGTTCAGCAAGGCAAGCGCACACCGCATGGAAAAAGATGTCCCTCTTCTAGTCCCTGAAGTTAACGCGGAGCACCTTAACCTCATTCCTATTCAGAAGAAAAACAGGAACTGGCAAGGATTCATATCCACGGACCCCAACTGCAGCACGATAGGCCTAGCAATGACTTTGAAGCCATTAATGCAGTTCGGTCTGAGTCAAGTCATGGTCACCACCATGCAAGCTTTGAGCGGCGCAGGTTACCCTGGAGTTCCTTCCCTCGATATCTTGGACAATGTTGTCCCCTACATTGGCAAAGAAGAGGAAAAAATGGAATGCGAGTCAAACAAAATCCTGGGGACATTTAGCGGCGTCACTGTTCATAACGCCGACTTTGTGGTTAGTGCCAGCTGCAACCGCGTTCATGTCAAAGACGGACACTTGGAGTCAGTCTACGTTAAGCTTGAAGGGGAACCAACTATAGATGCGATTCAGAAGGCGTTCGCCTCGTTCAAAGGTGAACCTCAGAAGCTCAAGTTGCCATCGGCGCCTCAAAACCCCATAATCGTGCGCAAAGAATCGAACCGACCGCAGCCTCGGTTCGACCGTGACGCAGGGCAAGGCATGAGCGTCACTGTCGGCAGAATCCGAAGTGACCCTATATTGACAATGAAGTACATGTGCCTCAGCCACAATACAATTAGGGGCGCAGCCGGCGGAGGCATCTTGAGTGCGGAGTTGGCTGTAGCAAAGGGGTTAGCTTGAGGCTCAAAGACAACAATTCGAAATGTAAGATCTGGCGAGTCACGATAATAGGTGAAGAAAAATGGATACTCTTAGCGACCCATTAGAAAATCGAAACGGGCAGCTGTTCGTTGACGGTGTTTCGGCTCAAACGCTCGCGGAAAAGTTTGACACACCGCTATATATCATGAGCGAACGTCGAATCAGAAACAACTACGCTCGTCTGTTGGAAGCGTTGACCCGCAACTATGAGAAAGTCGAAGTATTTTATGCGATGAAAGCAAACTCAAACTTGGCCGTCCTCAAAATACTGGAGTCCGAAGGGGCGAACGTGGACGCAGTTAGCCCAGGCGAAGTCTTTTTGGCATTAACTAGCGGCTTCGCTCCCGAACGCATACTCTTTACGGGGACCAGCGTAAGGAACGATGAACTAAAGTTCCTTTCGGATGGTAACATACCCATAAACATTGACTCACTTTCCCAACTAGATAGATTGCTTAAGATCGCAGTCCCCAAAATCATTTCAGTCAGAGTCAACCCTGAAGTAGGCGCGGGAGCACACAGTCACGTTATCACCGCAGGCAGAGAATCCAAGTTTGGCCTATGGGAAACCGACGCCCTAAAGGCATTCGAGACAGCAAAGAAAGCAGGTGTGGAACGCTTCGGTATTCACATGCATATTGGCTCTGGCATACTTGAAGTCAAGCCCTTTCAATCAGCTCTCGAAAAACTATTATCCGTCGCAAGACGTGCTCACGAAAAATCAGGCATCGATTTTGAGTTCATCGACGTAGGCGGTGGCATCGGTGTACCTTATGAACCGGATGAAAGAACTTTGGACCTTCAGGTTTACAGCGACAAGGTGCTTTCATTCTTCAAGAAAAAGATCGAGCAATTCGAGCTTGGCGAGCCACTCTTCTACGTAGAACCTGGCCGTTACTTAGTTGCAGACGCCGGTGTTCTTCTGACATCAGTCAACACCGTCAAGGCGACGCCGTACAGGAATTTCATAGGCGTCGACGCAGGATTCAACACGTTAATTCGCCCCACTATGTACGGTTCTTACCACCCGGTAGTTGTAGCAAACAAGCTCTCCGCCATCGAAGAAGATAGATACAATGTTGCAGGACCCATCTGCGAGTCAGGCGACTTATTGGCTAAAGAAAGGCGCCTGCCCCTGGTCGAGGAAGGCGATTTGCTGGCAATTTTGAACACTGGAGCATACGGCTTCAGCATGAGCAGTCAATATAACATGCGCCCTCGTGCTGCAGAAATCCTCGTCAATGAAGGCAAGTATAAACTAGTTCGCGAGCGCGAGCAATTCGACGACTTACTTTCCAGCCAGAAGCAGACAGCAGAGTGGCAACAATGAATTTCTGGAAGATGCATGGCTTAGGCAACGACTTCATCGTCATCAACAATAAAGAAGCTAAGATAAGTGAAAAAGAAGCGTCACAGCTCGCAATAAAGCTATGCGAACGCAGGTTCGGTGTGGGCGCAGACGGCATCCTTCTCGCAGCCAACTCCAAAACAGCAGACGTTAGCATGAGAACCTTCAACGCCGATGGCAGCGAAGCTGAGATGTGCGGCAACGGCGCCAGATGCTTCGCCAAGTACTGTTACGAAATCGGCATCGTTAAGAAAGATACCTTTGTTATAGAAACCAAGGGTGGCGCCAAGATGGTGTGGCTAAACGTAAGCAATAGCGAGGTGGAAACCGTCAAGGTGGATATGGGCGCGCCCAACTGGAATCGCCAGTCTCTTCCAATGGAAGGTCAAGGACGCTGCATTAACGAACCTTTGCGGGTGGAAGATGATGAAACTTACAACGTCACATGTTTGTCAATGGGCAACCCACATTGCGTCATATTCGTCGAAAACGTGGAAGAAAGTCCAGTTGATTACATCGGTCCACTAATCGAAAATCATGAAGCATTTCCTAAGCGGACTAACGTTGAGTTCGTACAAGTCGTAAATAAGAACGAATTGAAGGTTCGTGTTTGGGAAAGAGGCTGCGGCGAAACCCTCGCTTGCGGTTCTGGAACGTGCGCCGCTGTTGCTGCCGCAAATAAACTCGGCAAAGTCAAGGACAAGGTGACGGTTCACTTGGTGGGCGGCGACCTGCAGATCGAGGTCTTAAAGACAATTCTGATGACCGGACCTGCAAGCAAGGTTTTTGAAGGAAAACTCTTCTAGCATATCGCGTGACCGAAATGAACGTTGAGTTTGCAGACCGAATCAAAAGACTCCCTCCTTATTTGTTCGCTGAAATCGAGAAGCAAATTAAGGAGAAGAAGGCAGCTGGCGTAGACTTAATCTCGCTAAGTATCGGAGACCCTGACTTGCCTCCGCCTCAGTTCGTAACTGACGCTTTGAGAGAGGAAGCTGCAAACCCTAATAATCACAATTACAGCTTCAGCCAAGGGGAGCCCGACTTTCGCTCGGCCGTTACCGATTGGTACGAGAAACGTTTTCACGTGGATCTGGAGCAAGACCAGGTCGTGGCGCTAATGGGTAGCAAGGAGGGTATCGCAAACGTAGCTAGGGCGTTTGTCAATCCAGGTGACAAAGTGCTCGTTCCCGATCCTGCGTACCCCGTTTATGCAAACGGCAGTACAATCCTTTGTGATGGCGTGCCAGTGCCATTTCCGTTACTTGCCGAGAATGGGTTCAAGCCAGCTTTTGGGATGATCAAAGCTCGAAACGCGAGGATGATGTTCCTCAACTACCCAAACAACCCAACAGCGGCCACAATCGATAAAGCCTTCCTCCAAGAGGCCGTAGACTTTGCGCGAAAAAACGGAATAATACTCTGCTACGACAACGCATACAGCGAAATTAGCTACGACGGCTACAAAGCACCAAGCATACTCGAAGTAAACGGCGCCATGGACTGCGCCATCGAATTCCATTCGCTCTCGAAAACCTTTAACATGACAGGAGACCGCATTGGATTTGCGGTCGGCTGTAAGCAAATCATTACCGGCTTAACCAAGGTCAAGTCGCAGATCGATTCTGGTCCGCCAGTTTACACCCAGAAGGTTGCCGTTAAAGCCCTAAGCATCTACAAGAGCGCTGAGCAGCCGGAGTTCCTGCAAAAGAACAATCAGATCATGGCAGAGCGACGCAATCTGCTTGCGGACACTTTATGTGACATAGGCTTTGATTGCGAGAAGCCAAAGGCAACCTTCTATATCTGGATAAACTGTAAAGGCTCCAGCATGCAGTTTGCATCAAAACTTTTAGATGCGGGAGTGGCGGTCACGCCGGGCGTCGGCTTTGGCGAACATGGCGAAGGCTATGTGCGCATAACGTTTACGCAGCCAGCTGAGCGGATACGGGAAGCCTGCGATAGGATCAGAAAGATTTGAACTAGCTCGGAATTGAGATATCACCCAAACATCCCCTTTTCGTTCTTTTCAAATCGCCAACCGTCATAAGGTTGGAAAAGACGCTATGAGCCTGTCAGTATTGGCTCATCACATTCTCAGGTGATCCGCGATCTTACCGGTCTTTCTTGCCGTTCGACCGAGGTAATTTCGTGTTCTTGTTAACTTTCTTCCAGCGTACTATCGCGACGAACGCGGCAACTACGACGGAGGCAACCACCACAATCACCAATGTCACTAATCGTCTAGCGTTTAAGAACATTATTGGCGGAGGTATGGTGATAGGGACTGTTGGAGTGAAAGACGGTGAGTTGGACGGAATTCCAGATGGTGAAGGCTTAGTTGTAAGCGTTGTTAATGGAGGAGCCATGGGAACGATTTTTGCATGGTTATCCCTCTGGAAAGGCGGCGACAAAAGGATGTTCGTAAAAATTTTTTGTGTCAAGAATTATGTGGCTTACCTGTCTGCGGTTTACGTATCAGATTATTGTGGTACGACAGTCAGAATTTGCGAAAAGTCGGGGAAATTGCGGAAAAAGAAGTATTGTTAGTGCCTATTAGGGCATCCAGTGTTTTGGCATTTCTTTTGGCGCAGTTTCAGCTTTGGCTTTGGCGAGCTTCTTGATTATCTGTGTTCTAGCGAGGTCGTAGGCTATCGCGTAGTCGAATAAGCCCTGAGGAGCTTCGGTTGCTCGTTTGATCATATCAGTTTCGACTTTAATCTTGAGTTTGCCTATGGCTAGTGCGCCTATTCCGAAAACGCCTTTGTTGAGTTCTTTGCCGTCGTCGTTACTGTCTAGGCCTTCTACGCCAACGGGTTTGATAGCGTTAATGTCTGCGACGATTTTGCATTTTTTTGCGCTTTTTAGGTCTGACGCGCTGAGTAATTGGATGCCTCCTGCGCCTGCTGCGAGGATTATTTCTGCGTCTTTGACGGCGGCGGCCGTTTGTTCGGGTTTGCTGACTTCAACGACTTTGACGCGTGTTGCACCTACTTCTTTGTTGATTTTGTCTGCAACGGCTTGACCTTTAGTAAGGGTGCGGCTGGTAATCGTGACGCTAGCTTTTTCGGTTGCATAGATGCGAGCTGCCGTCTGTCCGACTGGACCCGTGCCAGCCAGGACCGTGACGTTCTTACCTTCGAGTGCTCCAATGCCTTTTTCAAGCGATAGACCAAGAGTCTTAGCGACGGCACCCGCGGCTGTGCTGTAAGCGCCACGTGGGTCAACAATTATGCTTGTCCCCCATGGAGCAGAAGCCATTGCCTTTTGGGTGGCGGAAACTACTTGTTCAACCATTTCGAAGTTGCTTCCATTGATGAATATTTTCGTGTGAGCAGCACCAAGAGGTCCCCTTGGGAAAAGTGTGTCGTACACAATTTTTCCGGCGTCGTCACCCGTCACGTTCTCGAACTTGAATATGTTGGAGTCTGGGAAAGCGTCGGTGACAACGAGCATGTCAAACGGGCTGCAGAATTTATCCGTATCAAGGAAAACGAAAACATTCTTGAAACTTGGTTGTGCCATTTTAAGTTACACCTTGGATATGCTGTTGATGCTTTTGAGCCTTTTAAGAATTACCACTCCTCACATTTGTCAGCATATTATCGATTCGAATTCAAGTGCCGCGTAAGGTTTCTTCCAGCTTCAGAAAAATTTGGATACCGCAACTGTTTAATAATTTGACAAACCACAATCCAGCAAGTTAGAGGCCATATTTATGTCACTTGCACAGAACTTGGAGAAATTGTCAAATGCACAAGGAGTTGCAGGAAGAGAAGATGAAGCCCGCAACCTCATGATTAAGCTCCTGAAGCCCTATGCAGACGAAGTAACTACTGACAAGATGGAAAACGTTGTAGCCATTAAAAAAGGTAAGAAAAGCGGCTTAAGAGTCATGCTAGCCGCCCACATGGACGAAATTGGACTAATGGTTAAGAACATAACCAAAGAGGGCTTTTTGCAGTTCACTAAGATGGGAGGAATTGATGACCGTATTTTGCTTGCCCAGAAGGTCAACATACTTACGGATAAGGCATCGCTACCCGGGATAATAGGCGCTAAACCGCCACATATTCAAAAGGAGGAGGAGCGCAAAAAGATCGTTGCTTTTGACGAGATGTTCATCGACTGCGGCGCCGAAAGCCGTGAAGATGCCAAAAATATGGGCGTTAGAGTGGGCGACCCGATTGCCTTTGATCCAGCCTACATTAAAGTTGGCAACGATGTTGTGATGGGCAAGGCTTTTGACGATCGCTCGGGATGTGCTGTGATGATCGAAACACTCAACAAACTAAATGAAACTGACTGCACCGTCTATGCCGTAGGCACAGTTCAAGAAGAGGTCGGTTTGAGAGGTGCAGTTACCGCGGCTTTCAACGTAGATCCCGATGTAGGAATAGCTTTGGATGTCACAGTGGCGGGTGATGTGCCTGGTGTAAGGGAATTTGACACTACGGTTAAGATGGGCAAAGGGCCGGCATTGTCGGTAAGTGACTCAGGCCTTATTACTCACCCCAAAGTTCTGCGCTGGCTCATCGAGACAGCAACTGAAAACAAAATCGAATACCAAATGGAAACCGGGTTAATGGGCACGACTGACGCGGCACGCATGGCGCTCACTAGGAGCGGTGTTCCTAGCGGTACAATATCCATTCCAGCAAGGTATATTCACAGCCCAATCGGCATGGTGAGCCTCAAGGATCTGGAAGAATGTGCTCAGCTGGCTGCGCTGTCGGTCCAAAAGATCCAGAACCGATTCTGAGGGCGAGCAAGCATTGGAGAATCCAGAGAAGTCGGAAAAGTTCGAGGGCAAGTTCGAGTTTCTAGAGCACACGGCAGACGTTTACATTTCTGCTCACGGAGCAACAATGGAGGAAGCGTTTGGCAATGCTGGCCTAGCCATGTTTGAGGTCATGACTGATACTCAGAAAATCACTCCGAGGCATCGGGAAGCCGTCGAAGTTGAAGCTGAAGACGAGTATGCTTTGCTTTATAGCTGGCTTGAATCTCTGCTCGTCAAATTCGAGGTTAATGGCATGCTCTTCTCACAATTCGATGTGCATAGCATAAAGGAAACTACACAGGGCTACAAACTCAAAGCAACTATTCATGGCGAAAAATTTGACCCTCAAAAACACTCACAGAAGGTAGGCGTAAAAGCCGTCACTTATCATCAGATGGAGTTCATCAAAACCCCACAAAACGTTACTTTAATGCTCTTGCTAGATATTTAGACGAGCTTGAGGTTTTTTAGGTCTCCAATTATTTGTTCAACGACCTTGTCAGGCGGCATGTCTAACGATTTGGCCACATGCTCTATGATTGGCACTTTCTTAGCTTTGTAGTATCGTATCAAAGGGTCTGTTTCCCTTTCATAGAGATCCAGCCTCATCTGAATGACTTCGGGATTGTCGTCGGAGCGGCGATATAGCTGCCCTCCGCATTTGTCGCAGACATTGTCTTTTTTGGGTTTCAGAAAACGCAGATTGTACACGGTGCCGCAATCCTTGCAAATACGTCTGGAGGAAAGGCGCTCGACGATTATCCAGTCGGGTACTGCTAATCTTATGATAACATTGATCTTGGCTATTTTCTCCAATGCCTCCGCCTGAGCGAGGGTGCGGGGGTATCCGTCCAAAATGAAGCCTTTTCCTTTGGGCGCCTTTTTTATGCTTTCCTTAAGCACTTGCAAAACAATATTATCAGGCACCAATAGGCCAGCTTCAACGTAGCCTTTGACGGTCCTGCCTAACTCGCTGTCTTTCTTAAGCATAGCCCTGAAGATATCGCCCATGGAAATTACTTCGACGCCCAGAATGTCTCGAAGCCTCGAAGAATACGTTCCCTTTCCTGAACCTGGTGCACCGAATATTATCGCATTCATCAAGGGCGTACTCCTGAGAGAAGCACGATTTACAACGTTTACGTAGTCTCGAAGTTAAAGGTTGTTGCTATTTAGGCAAGAGGGAAACGGGGAAAGGAACGTTTATCCCTTCTCATCCCAAATTTACTTGCAGTTTGTGAAGTGATTACTTGCACACGAAAGAAATTGGTGAAAATCTTTTCCTCATCGATCTTGAAACATGTGGATACAAAAACCTAATAGCCAGTTACGTACTAAAAGGCCAAGAAACCCTAATCGTCGAAACTGGCCCTTCCTCATCAATTCCCAATTTGCTTTCGGGCTTAATTGAGCTGAACGTCAGCCCTAGAGACGTGTCTTACATCGCTGTCAGCCATGTTCACATTGACCACGCAGGAGGAGTCGGGACCTTAATCAAAAAGCTACCAAATGCCACGGTCATCGTTCATCCCAGGGGCATGCCCCACCTCATCGATCCATCTAAGCTTTGGTTAGCTTCGAAGCAGACTCTGAATGATGTGGCAGAGATGTTCGGCAAACCCGAGCCTGTGCCCGAGAACCGCATAACCGTAGTTTCTGAAGGTTGGACGCTTGATTTAGGGAAGGGCCTTAAGCTCAGGGGCACATTAGCGCCTGGACATGCCTCTCACAACGTCGCCTATTACGAAGAACACAGTAAAGGATTGTTTCCGGGTGATGGTGCTGGCGCATACTTACCCGAGTATGGCACTGTTTTTCCGACAACGCCACCTCCGTTCCGCCCTGACTCCGCCTTAATTTCTCTCGACAAACTAATCAGCCTTAACCCTAAGTTCCTGTACTACACCCACTTCGGGGTTGGAACAGAAGCAACCACACGCCTTCGCAACTACAAAGCCCAGATTAAGATGTGGCTCAGCATCGTACTGGAAGATCTAACGCGGGGAGAGAAACCAGAAGCTATTAGAGAGCACATTTTCAGAGAAGACGAATCCATATGCGAGGCAGTACCCGAGCTAAAGAAGAACATAATCCAGAAAAAAACTCTCATAAATAATAGTGTTCAGGGCTTCATTGAATTCGCGCAGAATCCACAGATTTAACCAAAAGGCCGGCAGAGGTCAAAACTGTTTTATTCCAGCAGGGACTTTTTCCTGTTGGTGTTACTTACGGGTGAAAGCGAAAGCCGAGCTCCCACAGAGAGTGTTCCGCTCGAAAAAATTAATGAATACACCTGGCAAATTCCGAAGTACAAGCAAGGCATGCGCGTGCCAGGCTTAGTCTTTGCAAGCAAAGAGCTCTTGGAAAAGATGAAGACAGACCGCACTCTGCAACAATGTGTAAACGTTGCGTACTTGCCAGGGATTTACAGGAATGCCATAACGCTACCCGATGGACATGAAGGTTACGGGTTTCCGATAGGTGGAGTTGCAGCCACAGACTATGAAGAAGGGGTAATCAGTCCTGGCGGTGTGGGCTACGACATTAATTGCGGTGTTCGTCTATTGTCCACCACACTTTCCGAGAAAGACGTCAGACCAAAACTAGCGCAACTGGCAGAAACAATATTCGGCAACGTGCCTTCAGGCTTGGGAAGTCGCCGAAAGGACTTCACTGTTAGCAACCGCGACCTTGATAACATGGTTACTGAGGGAGTGCAGTGGCTCATAAACAAGGGCTTAGGCTGGCATGAAGACGCCGGTCATTGCGAAGAAAACGGGCATATGCGAGGCGCTAATCCTGACAAAGTCTCTCAAACCGCCAAGAGTCGAGGCTTAACTCAAATTGGCACCCTAGGGTCGGGCAACCACTTCCTCGAAGTGCAGAAAGTGGACAAAATCTTCAATCACGAAACCGCCAAAACGTTTGGCATTCGTGAGGAAGGGCAAGTAACAGTTATGATCCATTGTGGCAGCCGGGGTTACGGTCACCAAGTCTGCAGCGATTATCTGCGAGTCATGGAGCACGCGGTTCAGAAGTACAATATTTCCCTGCCTGACAGAGAACTCGCGTGTACCCCAGGGAGTAGCCCCGAAGCAAAGGATTACATTCAAGCGATGGCATGCGCAGTAAACTATGCCTTCTGCAACCGGCACGCGATAATGCACTGGGTACGTCAAAGCTTCCAACGTGTCTTCCACGAAGACGCAGAAAAGCTTGGGCTGAAACTTGTCTATGACGTTGCTCATAACATCGCCAAAATGGAAACTCACAGTATCGACGGCACAAACAAGAAAGTGTGGGTTCATCGCAAAGGCGCGACCAGGGCGTTCCCAGCTGGAAGAGAAGAAATTCCACAGGACTATCGAAGCAAAGGTCAACCCGTTCTAATTCCGGGAAGCATGGGAACAAGTTCATGGGTTCTGGTTGGCTCAGATAAAGCCATGGAACTAACTTTCGGCTCTACTGCGCACGGAGCAGGACGGATGATGAGCAGGTCAGCAGCTAAACGTCGATTCTGGGGCGGAGAAATCAAGGCGTCTCTAGAAAAGCGCGGCATAATCGTTCGAAGCCAAAGTGCTATGGTTCTTGCAGAAGAAGCCGACCCAGCGTACAAAGACGTTGACGCAGTTGCAGACGTAAGTGACAAAGTAGGCATAGCAACAAAAGTAGCGCGATTGGTTCCAATAGGCGTCGTCAAAGGATAGACCAAGATAATGACATCCCAGGATTCAACACGCAGAACAAGAAACATCATCGGCATCATAGCAATTGCTTTGCTGGTGGTGTTTTTCCTCCTCGAATTCATAGGCTGGATTAACTTCTTTGAATGGCTTATTCTTGTTATAGTTACATTTGTGGTGGCAAACCTCGTTATTAGGCAGGTAAGGAAACGGGAAATGTGATACTCAAATTTCCAATGTGGAGTTTACCGGGCTTTTTCAATTCAGAACTGCCTTTTTGAGGGTAAGTTAATATCTCAAGTGGCCCCTTGATTATAGAGCGAACATTCAAGTTGCTTCGGTTGTGGGTGCATTTAAGGACGAGTGTGGCATTTGCAAAAGGGTCCTCAAAACTTATCGCTTGAGGCGCTGCGAGATCTGCAAGAAGCTGTATTGCAGAGATTGCATGGTACCTGATGTTTCCACTGGCGACCCGAATGTTTTGCTGTGTTTGAACTGTGCCCGCCGAGTCGTCGCTCCTCGCATTACCTCAAAATACGAAGGACTCACCAAGCACCTGAAGTTTCGTGCTGCCTTCACCAGTGTTGTGAAACTCAGCTTTGCGCGTATCGACGGCTTAATTGGCAGCAACTTGCCTATGGAAGCCTACCACAACGAATCTTGGTGGAACAATTCGGCGTCTAGTGCACATTCTAAAGGTTGGTTAAACGCTGGTTGGGATGTGCAAGAAGTGAATCTTGCCGAAGGGTTTGTGGTTTTCAAGAAGACTCGTGAACAGCCGCGTATTCGTGGCCGGCAAAGTAGGGCATCGACTGAGATAACTAAACCGTTTACACCTGTGCCTGTTCATACGGTTAGGAAGAATTTGCCCTCAAAAACGAAAGTTTCCAAACTCTATGCTCGAATATTGAACATAGAAAGACAGCGGAACGCCGCATATGGCTCTTCCAGAGGTTTTAAACCTAGATCTCAACACGAAAAAAAGCTGTTTTGGTCTGACGAGAAGCCCAGCAAGCAGTAATGCAATTTTAGTTTTGCAGCATCTTACGGAAAATGAGATATATGGCTTGTTAACATGTAGGTGCGCAAGAAGGGACTTCAACTTTGGACGAAGTGTTAGAATTACTCGATAAAACTACTAAACGTACTCAGAGAGTCTTTGAGGAGAGCAAAGAAACCGCCTCGAAGCAAACCACTGCCTATGAAAAAATCCTCCAGTCTAAGGACACGACTGAAGAGCAAAGGCTCAAAGCCTTTATGGGAAGAATGATGGCCTACGACCGCTTGGACCGACTTTCTGGACAGCTAAGCATTCTCTACACTTTGCAAATTTTCGCTTTCAAAGTAAAGGTTCTTGAAGTTACTGTTGACAGGATTGACGATCGACTTGAGCAGTCAGGGGCATTGGCAAAGCCCGGCGAAATAGAGGACATCCGCAAACACATTGACGCCT
>Ga0335070_10002043_pt1 | contig 23478 bp, 23 predicted proteins | sample Lox_Sample_13_FD_206722 | JGI IMG/M metagenome (GOLD analysis project Ga0335070, IMG submission 206722) | Soil microbial communities from Loxahatchee National Wildlife Refuge, Florida, United States - Lox_Sample_1.3 | ecosystem: Environmental > Terrestrial > Soil > Wetlands | place: USA...
CCGATATACACTGTGTCCCGATACTCGTGTCTCCATGCATACATTATACCCTATCGCCGCCGCTCTCATTCACCCACGGGCAAGCCCGTGGAACTCTGCCCTACGGGCCGATTAGAAGTCAGGAACGAAGTGCAATCGTTAAAGACTTGATCAAAGGAGATTATTCATGAAATTGAAGGTTCTTTCGTTATTGGTTCTTTTCTTTATAATCTTTGTCATTGATTGTGCTGAAGCACATACTTATTCCCTTGCTCTTCGTTACCAACCCGTAAGGGAATTTCCTTCCCTCCAGCAGAAATTCGGTTCTACACTTGGCATAGCTCCTTTTAAAGATGAGCGGCAAGAACGATCTTACATTGGAATTCATTTCCCGGTCCGAGGTCTAACAACTCATTTTGAAAGCAAGCCTTCGCCACTGGAAAAAGCTCTCCAAGAATCTTTAAGTAGTGCTCTTTCCCGGTTTCAGATGAAGGTAGTCTCGATTCCGAATTGGGATGGGACGCCCGAATCTTTGAAAGATATAGATTCTGATTCTATATTGATGATCGAAATTAAAAAATTCTGGACGGAAGGACGGGCGAGTCTGTTCGGAACAACTATCAAGACAACGGTTCAGTTGGTGATTCATCTAGGGGTGAAGCATGAAGGCAAAGTTTTTAAGCGAAATGCAGACATAGAAAATGAGATAACGGTCCCCAGGTCTACCCCTGAGAGAGTGGAAGCAATATTCAATCAAATTTTGACCGATATTTTTGATCCCTACTTTTCTTCCCCTTATTAAAGGGTACTTAATGAGAAGACCTCATCTCATATGACTATTTGAGATAGAATTGTTTCCTGCACCAGATTTATGTGCTATAAAAGATCAATGTACAAAGTCCCCTCTTTTAAATCCAAAATTCTGGAGGCTTTATGAACGATGATATTAAATCGGACAGCAAAAGACTGCTCCTTGTCATGTTGGTGTTTGTCATGGTTATTATTTTTGTAGCAGGCATCTATTACTTCATCACCAAACGGCCTGCCGAAGGTGATGCAACTTTGCAGTCAAAGATCGCATCCTTAGAGGAGAAGATCGCAGGCCTCGAAAAAAAGATAGCCGATCTACAAGGGAAATCGGTAACGGGGAGTCCAGATCCGGATCTTGTTCACCGAGTGGAGGCTTTGTCCCAGAAGGTAGAATTACTTGAAAAAAAAGGACAGGTCACAACTGAATCGAAGGCAAAACCTGCTTCGCCGAAATCCACCCCAAAGCGATACCATATGGTCCAGAAAGGGGAAACTCTTTCCGACATCAGCAAGAAATATGGGATCAGTGTGGAGGAGCTGCGTAAATTAAACGGTCTTTCTCGGAACCAGCCTCTCCGAAGCGGCCAAAAACTCCTTGTTTCGGCAGGGCAGTAATTCGACTGTGCCACACCACAAAGTCCTGCTAAGATCAGTGATTTGAAATAGCCCGATAAGCTTTGCCTGCCCGCGCGGGCCTCTTCATCTCTGTAGCTCTTGGCGCCTGCGCCCCGAAGCGCCACATCGCCCATGTAGGCATGGTATTTCTATCCACTGCTGACGTTTCTGTAACGTTTTTAAACAAAGTTGCTCACTTTATTTTCTCATCCTAAGAAACCGATGATCCGTTGTTTTATTCCATTTGCTGCAATCTTACCCCATTGAACTTCAAAGATGACAAAGAATAAAATTACCACTTTGGCATTCTTCTTGATAACTTTTTATAGAAATTAGATTTTAACTGATAAAGGGTTAGTCATTGGTTGAGGGGCAGATTATCCAACTTTCCAAAATGGTTGGAGTTGAAAGTTAATTAAGTTATATTTTAATAGATATTCTGTTGGATTCCAGCCAACGATACGGCCAGAGTCAAGGGTTCAGCAATGAATTGTGATGGCAACAATGAGGATGGTTTGCGAGACCAAAAAAAACAAAGAACGGGGGAGAAGCCATGAGAAAAGCGATTCGTTTTGTTGGTATTAGTTTACTTCTTGTTTCAATAATATGGATGGGTTGTTCCACCACGAAGATAAAACCAAGCCCCATCACAAAGTACAGTACCCCCCTTTTGAAGGGGAAGTGGGAGGGGTTATCGACCTTCGGTGGCGTTTCCAGCAATATTCGGGTGCCGACCACCATGGAAATCTACAACGAAACCGTACCCCTGAAGGGAAAGCTAACGATGCATAATGTCCCACCAACCGTTTTCAACCCATCCGTTCCCAGGCCCAATACTCATTCCGGCGATGTCACTATCCAATTTGGAGATGGGAATATCAACGAAAATGGAAACCTTGTGGGTAAACAAGGGGAAAACCATTTCGAACTCACCTTATTCATTGGACAGAAATTGAGAATGGACGGATGGATATATTATTCGAATTTGAATCCATCCGTGACTGTGAGTAGGTAACATTCAAACAAGGTTTCGGCCAAAACTTAAACGAGAATCCAGGACAACCTCTTGACGCTCACGTTTTGCAGGAAGTCTAGTTCTTTTTGTCCTGCTTCTTGTCCGACTTCTTAGAGTGAGTCACCCTTTCTGGCTGTATCCATTGACTAACTTGTGATTTAATAAGGAATCATCTTCTATAAGGAAAATCATCCGGGGATGAGGGCAACCTTCCTCTCACGAGACCTTTCAGTTTCTTGATCACCTCGTGATCTCCTCCCAAGATTGGAAGAAGGGATTGGATGGTTCGACCAAGAGTTTCATCGCATAAACTTTGAAACTCTTCCCTGACCTCAGGGGGAAGATCCCAGTACTGCTCAACCAGATTATCAGACCATCGCGGCAGGTAGCGAACTTCCACCCTTTCTCTCGGGTAAACATACCCCTCCAGTGATCCTGCTTTTGCGGCAAAGTCATAAACCTTCTTGTAGATTCCCATCGTGTCCCTCCCGGCCAAAGGTTGCCTGACCATAGGTCTCATTCCACTAAAACCAACCCGAAGATATTCATTTCCTCGTCACGTGTCCGCACCACTTCAATGGGAAACCCATTCATTGTCCCTTGCGGTTTTGTAGACATCAATGCCACATGCCTCCATCGAAGGTCTTGCATCAAGCCCGTGTTTACACGAACCAGATAGGTTGCATTCCTTGCAAAGATCGCACGGACCACATCCCATGCTCCAAGCTTTGTAATACCCATCAAGAAACATTTCGATCTCCAGGCGAACGATGGCTTTGCTGAAGGTCTTCCCCCTTTCACCCCTCTTCTCACCCTTGACTAATCGCTGATGGAGCAGGATGGCCTTCCGGTAGGAGTCGATCACCTTACGAGTTATGTCCGGGGGAGGTGTCCGCGGAGGACAGCAGAGGCTCTCTCCGAAGCCGGGGCATCCATATTGGCATTTCAATCTCACCCACTCTGACGTCACAACGGAACCGGGGTCGATGATCTTTGCTCCCTTGATTCCCATCTCTATAGCTTTCTTGCAGAAGGACTCCACTGGTTTCATTGAAACATCCTCCTTTCTCTCATTGGAAAATCTGATGTAACAGCAAATTTTCAATCCAGAGTTTCAATCGAAGTGTATTAGATCAGGAGCCAGGGTGTCAATGAAGATGGGCGACAGAGTCTAACAAATGTTTTCCAAACAGGAGGCTTTTAAATTTTCAGAAATACTCTGTTTTTTCTCAAAAAATACTGAATTCATCTTATTACTCAGTACAAAAAACAAGAATAGGATATTTTTATGTTTTCATGAGTGGATTTTGTATGTGGTGCGTGTAGGCCTATTCCAACATGTATGCATAAGCAAATTTAGGTCCATAATTGAAAAGACATATCGTTGTGAAAATCTCCCCTAACCCCTCTTTGCCAAAGAGGGGAAATTCCTCCCTTTGCAAAAGGGAGGGCAGGAGGGATTTGGTCTTCGACGTCCATACTAATTTGGACTCCTTAATAATTGTTTGAAGATCCTCCTCTGAGATTTTATACTCCAGCAGGGTATCCGTTATCAGCGGGTGACCTGATTAAAGAACCTTTTGGAGGAAGCGCTGTGAACATTAATCCGCTGATATTCAGGGAGTACGATATACGGGGCGTCATGGATCAGGACCTCTCCCCCGAATTTGCCAGTAGGTTGGGACAGGGTTTTGGAACCTATATGGGCCGCCAGTCTAAGAGAAATCTGGTGGTGGGAAGGGACGGCAGATTAAGTTCAGAGGCACTGCAACAGGCATTGATTGAGGGGCTCACTTCAACGGGCTGTCACGTTGTTGACATCGGACTCTGTCCGACTCCGGTCTACTACTTCTCTCTTTATCACCTCGATCGCGAGGGCGGGATCATGGTGACCGGAAGCCACAATCCACCCGAATACAACGGGTTCAAAGTCTCCGTCGGCAAGACCACAATCTTTGGAGAGGAAATCCAACGCCTCAGGGCGATCGTGGAGCAGGGTAAATTCATCTCGCGAAAAGGATCGCTTTCAAAAGAGGAGATCATTCCGTCCTATCAGCAGTACCTCAAGAAAAATATCAAGATAAGCGGCTCTCCCAAGGTCGTCATCGACGCGGGAAACGGCACCGCGGGAATGGTGGCAGGACCGCTTCTCCGGGATTTAGGATGTCATGTCGAAGAGCTCTTTTGCGATATTGATGGACGCTTTCCAAACCATTTCCCGGACCCAACCGTGCCCGAAAATTTAAAGCATCTCGTCAACCGTGTCAAAGCCACGCAAGCAGATGTCGGTATGGGATATGACGGGGATGCCGACCGGATCGGTGTCATTGACGATCAGGGAAATATGATTTTGGGCGACCAGTTGATGATTCTGTTCGCCCGGGACATTCTAAAAGAAAAGCAAGGTGCCACGGTCATCGCCGAAGTCAAATGTTCCGAGAACCTGTACCGGGAAATCAAGAAAAGCGGGGGAAGGGGCATTATGTGGAAAGCAGGCCATTCCCTGATTAAGGAAAAAATGAGGAAAGAGAAGGCCGTGCTTGCAGGAGAGATGAGCGGTCACATCTGCTTTGCCGATCGATACTTCGGCTATGACGACGCCATCTACGCTTCCTGTCGACTCTTAGAAATCCTTTCGAGGACGGGTAAAAAATTGTCGGACCTTTTTTCTGACGTTCCGAAGACTGTGTCGACTCCTGAAATTCGTATCGGATGCCCTGACGAGATCAAGTTCGATGTTGCCGAAGATGTCAAGAATGAATTCAAAAGAGATTATCCCGTCATCAATATCGATGGTGTCAGGATCAACTTCGGAGACGGTTGGGGGCTGGTGAGGGCCTCCAATACCCAGCCTGTCGTAGTTCTAAGGTTTGAGGCGCCGACTGAGATGCGCCTTCATCAAATCAGACAGTTAGTCGAAGCAAAGGTTCAGCAAGCCATTGCGTTACATTCGAGACCTTCGGAATAGCGCAAAAAACCGTAGACGTTCCGCCCAATGATTGGTTTCCGAAAAACCGCGGGGTGTCGAGCTTACCCTGCCATCTCCTCCACCAGTAACTGGTCTTTGATATCGATGCAGCCGATGACACTCTGAGCGGCCGGGCAGGAGGTCAGGTAAGATGAAAAGGCTTCTCTTGCTTCAGGCACCTTTTTCGGGTCCAATTTTAAATGGTAGTTGACTCGAATCTGTGTGATTTTCAAAACCCTGTTCACATTCTCAATATCTCCTTCTACATCCGCCCAATAAAATTCTTCCGGAGTGGCAATCCTTTTTTCGGCCAGGAACCTGGCCAATGTTCCCATCATTCACCCGGCTGTCGCTGCCACAATATGATCTAAGGTAGCGGCATGTTCTTTCTCGGGTTCAACCTGATAGAATCTCTTGATTCCACCGTGAACCCCATAATAGACGGGTTCATTAAATCCCTCAATCATAGCCCTTCTCGTCGGACCCTTCTCTCTCACAATTTTGATGCGTGACGTATGAACGATCTCTCCCATTGTTCGCTCCTTCCCTTTACCGTTTGAATCATAAAAAAAAGGCGTCATTCTGCCAAAGCAGGAATTCAGAAAAGCGTAGGATTTCCCCGTATCAGGTACGGGGCAGGCTCAGTTACTAATCGGTCCATAATAGAGCAGACATATTTGTGCGCTGAAGATTAGAGAAGTTTTTGTAAAATCCCTCCCAACCTCCCCTGCCTACCGGCAGGCAGGCTTTTCCAAAGGGAGGAATTACCCCTCTTTGGGAAAGAGGGGACGGCGGAGATTTCCTTTTTTGCTTCTCAATCATCAATCGCCAATCATCAATCATCAATCTTTTTGACAAGGGCCTCAACCTCATCCCACTTGAGAGATTCTTTGACAAAGAACCCATCAGCTCCACATTGAAGGAAGGCTTGTCGATATTCCGGCAAATCATAGCCCGTTACAATAACTATACGAATCTTTGGAAAGTCTCTTTTTATCTCTTGAGTCAGTTGAAGGCCATTCATCCCGGGCAAACGCATATCTATAAAGACGAGATGAGGAGAAGTCGCGTTCATTTTCTGTAGCGCCTCATCACTGTTCACTGCCTCATCAATGACCATGGATGGGAAATGCCCACAAAGATTCTCCTTGAGTGCTTTCCGATAGACTGGATTATCCTCAACGAGCAACACCCTTAACATAGTACCTCCGGATTGATGATTGTTGATTGAAGATGGAAAACCAAAAACAATCATTAATCTATTTTGGTTGTTCTGTTTTGGTTCCTCAATCATCAATAATAAATCAGCAATCATCAATTTGTTTTCTGGGCTGTTCTTCTTGAAACGATGAAAATTGATGTCAGCTCGTGAGCATTCATCTTCTTGCCTCATGAGGCCATAGACTGTTTGCCCTCGCCCTCTCCTTGAAGGGGATGGGATTATTTCTTATTTCCTTCCCCCTTAAGAGGGAGGCACTTCCTTAATTCCCTCCTCAAGAGGAAGGCAATCTCTTATCTCCTCCCGCTTCAAGGGGGAGGCTGGGAGGAGGATGGGATTGCAGCTCTTGAACTGCCAACCAAATCTTTTCACTTACCGACTCTATCTCATTCAGAACCTCGTTGTCCCAGAATCGTAGAACGCGAAACCCAGGCGACTGTAGTCTTTGTGTGCGATTCTCGTCATACCCTGCCCGCCTCCCATGTTCTCCTCCATCTACCTCAATTACCAATCGGGTTTCCAGACAGACAAAATCGAGGATGTAATCACCAAATGGATGTTGACGGCGAAATTTTAAGCCGGAAATTTGCCGATCTCGCAATAGACGCCACAAAGCCTCTTCCGCATCAGACATGTTGTTACGTAACGCTCGTTGCAGATTGCCCGACCGTATCTTCTTGTTTGTTTGACCAATCACAATTTACCCCATCCCCACCCCTGCCTACCGGCAGGCAGGCTCACCCTCCCCTTGAAGGGGAGGGAATTATCAGGAGACCTCCCCACCACATCAGATGGGCCATGCGGCGCGAACGGTTGTTCCTCTCCCCACAACAGATTCAATACTAAATGAACCACCCGAAAGCTCGACCCGTTCTTTCATGCTCGCAAGACCCAGTCCCTGCCCCGTGTTCTCGGGAACAGCCCTCTCTAGATCGAAGCCTCGGCCATTATCTTGAAGCACAAGCTCCATTCTACCATCACGCTTCTGCAGGGACAAATGAACACGATCTGCCTTGCTGTGTTTGGCAATGTTGTTCAGCCCTTCCTGTGTAACCCTATAGATGACGATCTTCAAGGCGTTCGGTATTTCGGCTTCATCGATTCCATTCTCCTGTTCAATCCAGATTCCCGAGTAAATCGTCTGAAACCTCCTGCAGAACCAGGAAAGTGCAGGCAAAAGGCCCAGGTCATCGAGCATCGATGGACGTAGATCCATCTGTAATCTTCGGCACTCCTCGATGCTTTCTTGAACGACGGGAATGATGATCTTCAGTGACTCCGTCAGGGTTGCCGGATCTTTTTCTCCGACCTGCTGGATAACATCTTCAACCTTAAACTTGATCGCGCCCAAGCATGAGCCCAGGACGTCGTGAATCTCACCCGCAATCCTCTTTCGTTCCTCTTCGTGGGCTGAGAGAAGTCTTGATGAGAGATAGCGTAACCCTTCGTTCGCTTTCTCAAGTTCAACCGTCCGCTCGTGAACCCGCTGTTCGAGTGTCTCATTCAGATGTTGAAGATCCATCGTGCGCACCTCGAGTACCTCCTCCGCCCGCTTACGTACCGTGATGTCCCGATTGCTCCCGCGGATTCCGAGGAAACGCCCCTCTTCATCAAGAATGCGCCTGCAGACATGACCGATCCAGCGCAATGTCCCGTCCGGACGTACGATGCGGAATTCAATCTCACGAGCACCTTCTCCCTTTTTTTCACCTTCCTCGATATGGCGATCAAAGACCGGCATATCTTCAGAATAGATAATCTTTCTTCGGAGGCTGGGATCCCGAATGAAATCCTCAGGCTCACGCCCGGTGATCCTCCTACACGAAGGAGAGACATAGATGAATTTGCCTTCCGGATTTAACCAGAACTCCCAGTCATAAGTATTATCCGCAACAATACGATATCGTTCCTCACTCTGTTTCACATTCCTGAAAAGAAGGTCATAGGGTTTCGTCAGACCCGTCTCGATAATGGCCTTATACATTAAGAAAAAGGATAGGATCTTTAAATAATGTCCGATCAGATTGGACAGGCCATAGACATCAACGTAAAACGTGAAGGCAAGCTCCGAGCCGATGGTCACAATGATTGACCAGATCACCAATTGCAAGACTTTTCGGTCAAATTCCTTCCGGTTATTCAGCAAAAGGCCGATAGAAGCCAATAGGATCAAGCTAATGATATATTCGCTCATTTTCTTAAACAGCGTGAGCCCGACCCCTTCAACAAAACAGACAGGGAAAACTTTCCAGAAAAAGGTCGACAACAGTATCAGAGCGACAACAGTCGAATAACCAAGAAAGACAAGATTCGTTTTCAATCTTCGATGAAAAAATAGAGGGGCGATGAGAAGAGAAAGGCTCTCCACATACCGGGCGGCGATCCATAGTTGAGTGGGTAAGTTCGAGCCAAATCCACCGAATATGGCCATGCCCTTGTAGCTAAACGTATGAAGAAGATCCAGACCTCCGACAAAAAGATAGGCAATACCAATGAAAAGGAGATAGTTGTTATCGAGAAATAACCGGGAGTTCCAGGCAATCGCGAAAATGCCAAAGGCGATAACAATCGAGAATATTTCAGCGAGATTGTGAAAAAGAAGGTAATTGTAAAGACTGCTCACATACAGCCCGGCAAGAATCAACAAGCCAAAAAAGAAATAACTAAAAGCTTTCTTCATCTCCACATCAATCCTTTTGCTAACCCGCTGAGCGGCAGACAGCCACCATTAGAATCTCTTCTCCCTAAATCTTTCCTCTTTTCCCTTCCGTTTTTCGTAATCTCTTCTTTCCTCGCTCATCTTTTTGGAATTGATGGAAAGGGTCCCCTTCTGACGATCCTTCGAATATGAAAGCCACATCTCCATCTGTTTGCCGTCCCAAAAATAAAATTCCTCTCCTCCATATCGCGGTCGCGGAGTGGAGGGTTCCATCATCGTCTTTTTATCCGTCTTCTCCATCAGCTCCCCGGACTCCAGTACCTTTCCGAATCGCTCAAATAACTCTTGTTTAAGCGCCTGAAAATTTTCCTCACCTTTAAAGTCCATCCACACACTTTCGAAGCTTCCCATCCAGAATGAGTAGAATATGTTTTCAAGTTTTGCCTTACCGAACGTTAATGTCTCTCCTTTCCTCGCATACCAGACGATGTCACGATTGGGAGATTTGTCTTGTTCAACCTTCTCCATGCCTTCCAATGTAGTTATCTCAGCTCCCCACTTGATACCCCTGAAGTCGTCTAATTCTGAGCGAGGCTTAGAATATCGGTTGGAAGCACAACCTACCAAAAAGATGCAGAATAAAAATATTAAGATTTTAATCTTCTTCATAGCTCTCCTTTCCTGGAAGAAAAGTGGTCGTATGGTTTTCATTTTATTTGCCTTTGAATACCGGAGTTCTCTTCTCCATGAAGGCTCTTACCGCTTCGATCACATCCTCGCTTGGAAGAGCCGCAGCATTTTTCTGGGCAACATAATGGAGCCCTGCGTAGACACCGTGGTCCCGGCTGTAAAGGATCGCCTCCTTGGCTCCTTGAACCGCAAGCGGTGGGCAGGCCGCTATCCTGGAGGCAATCGCCTTTGCCTCTTCGTAGAGTCCCGGTTGCCCCTCACATATTCGTGTAACGAACCCCATTTGCAAAGCCTCTTGGGCAGTAAAATCACGACCCGTCAGGGCCAGTTCCCCGAACCAACCGTGCCCAATGATGCGTGGCAGGCGCTGAAGCGTCCCGAGGTCAGCGATCAGACCCATCCGAGTCTCGCGGATACTGAAGACCGCATCCTTCGCTGCAATTCGAATATCACAGGCGCAGAGCAAGTCGACCCCGCCACCGATGCAATGGCTGTGGACCGCCGCGATGGACGGTTTGCGACATCTTTCTACGGCATTCATACCCTCTTGACATTTGAGGATCGTTTTTCGCAAATCCTCCCGAACATCCGCACCGATTCCTCCGCTCAGAAGCGGTCCAAACTCCGTGAGGTCCAGACCGGCCGAGAAACTTTTTCCTTCTGCTTTGATCACCACAACACGTACACTCGAATCTTCGTCAAACCGCTGAAAATGCTTTGTGAGCTCTTCGAAAAAAGTAAGGCCCATCGTATTTCGGTTATCCGGCCGATTCAGCGTGAACCAGACGATATGACCATCCTGCTCGACTTTGAAAAGATTCTTTTCACCCATCCCGGACCTCTTTTCTCTTTTTCATACAAAAAATTTTTCTCTCAGCAGACTCGATTCACAGGCCTTCCTTCTTAAAATCTCTTGATAACTCCGCGTAAAAGCCAGCGGCGGAATCAATTCTCTCTATCTCTTTCTTATTCAGGGCCCTCTTTATCTTGGCGGAAACTCCCATCACTAAAGATTTTGATGGAACTTTAGAATTGTCCTTCACCATTGAATGGGCGCCGATGATACAGGTGTCCCCAATTTCTGAAAAGAAGCCAAGCGTTGTATTCATTCCAATCAAAACATTATCTCCGATTTTAGCGCAATGGACGATGGAGCCGTGACCCACGATCACATTGTCCCCGATGATGACATCTGCCATCCCCGCATGGATGACAGAATTATCCTGAATGCTGCAATTGCTTCCAATTTGAATCCGGAAACGATCGGCTCTTAAAACTGCCCCAGGCCAAATACTCGAATTTTTCCCGATCTTTATATCACCGACCAGGTAGGCATTCTCGCTGATAAAAGCAGACGGGTCTATTCTTGGCTTTTTCTTACCGAAATTTCTGATCATCACTCCCTCCCCAGACGAAAAACTATTACAGACGCGTAAATCATTTTACCTGTAGCGTCCCGCTAATGGCGGGGCTTAAAGCAACCCTGAAGGGTTGCCCTACGAATCATATTGATCAAATTGTATATGAGTTTACCAGATTGGGAGGGAAAATCTCAATAGAATTAAGAGACTCAAAGATTTAGAAGTTGTCAGATTGCCGCGCACCTTGCCGGTACCTCCCTGCGTACCGCAGCAGGCAATGACCGACTGGCAAAGATTTCCGTTTCCAAATCGGAGTTTGGGGAATTAAGAGATGAATATCAGGTGAGTGGAGGGTTAGGGGTGATAAATCGTCGCAGGTGAGCATGGGATGTCTGAGAAGGATTATGTTTAGCTCTCAGAACTCACGCCACGAGGTCAGCCTCTACCTCCATATGAATCTGGACATCTTTTCCTACGACCACACCTCCTTCCATCGGTATACTCGATATCATTCCATAGTCTTCCCGATTGATCTTGCCGGTTGCAGAAAAGCCGATGCAGGTGATCCCGCTAAAGGGACTTTTCACCGGGCCGAAAAAATCAAAGTCCAGGCTAATCGGTTTTGGTATCCCCCGGATGGTTAAATCTGCGGTGATTCGGCCGCGGTTTCCACCGGTCACTTCCACGCCGGTGCTTTTGAATAGAATTTTGGGATATTTTTCAGCATCAAAATAGTCTGCGCTCAAGAGGTGTTCGTCCCGTTCTCGGTGACCGGTTGTCAGGCTCCTGACATCTATTTCGGCTTCCACCGACAATTGAGTGAGATCAGGCGGATCAAATTGGATCACACCGGTCATCTTGGTAAAGAGACCCTCTACATTTGCAATCATGAAATGCCGGACTGAAAATCGTGCTACCGCATGATCTGGATCAATCGACCATTTTTCCACTGGCAAACCTCCTTTCCCATTTTCCGACACCCAAAGTAAAGGTTACGGTTACGAGGCCCGTATCGTGTATATCGTCTAACGGTGACGAGGCTGGTATCGAAGCACGAAGCTCGATGCTCGAATTTCGAGAACAACGGACTCGAGCCGCCAGTTTCGAAAGTCCACCATCGACCCGCCTGCCAACGCCACTGGTCCCTCTGCCGAACTTGGCTTACATCCTGGCTAAGCTACCAATGTGACCAGCAACGGCATACAGGATAGCATGGCGGGCAGGTACGAGCTTCGACAACGACGAACGTCAATTTCAATCCCCGCTGTCTCGCTCGACGTGGCCCCCGAACTTGTACCGCATGGCAGACAGCACCTTCCTGGCGAAGTCATCCTCGCCCCTTGAACTGAACCGTTGATAAAGCGCGGTGCTAAGAACGGGTGCGGGAGAACCCTCATCAATAGCAGCCGTGATCGTCCAACGCCCCTCACCGGAGTCCGCCACCCGACCGGTAAAATTCGATAAATTCGGATCCTCCAAAAACGCCATCGCAGTGAGGTCGAGAAGCCAGGAGGCGATCACACTTCCCCGGCGCCAAAGTTCCGCAATATCCCTCAGATTGAGATCATACTGATAGTATTCAGGATGGCGTAGCGGAGTTGTCTCCGCGTCGACAGTACGTCCCTGCTTTCCCACGTCAGCGTGATGGAGGATGTTGAACCCTTCGGCATAAGCTGCCATGATCCCGTATTCGATGCCGTTATGGATCATCTTAACAAAATGGCCCGCTCCGGAAGGACCGCAGTGAAGATAACCCTCCTCAGCGGTTCCCCCAATTTTTTCTCTGCCGGCTGTCCTTGAGATGGAACCACGGCCGGGCGCAAGGGTCTTAAAAATTGGATCGAGTCGCTTGACGCTCTCATCAGGCCCGCCGATCATCAGACAGTAGCCGCGCTCCAATCCCCAGACGCCCCCGCTTGTCCCGCAATCAACGTACTGAATTCCTTTCGCTGCAAGCTCCTTTGCACGCCTGATGTCATCGATGTAGTAAGAGTTGCCTCCATCGATGATGATATCTCCTTTGTCCATAAGGCCGGTGAGATCACCCAGGGTCTGATCTACCACTCCGGCAGGAATCATCAGCCAGACCGCACGGGGCGGAGAAAGCTGAGCAACAAAATCCTCTATGGATGAAGCTGCGGTGGCTCCTGTTTCCTTGGCAAATTTTTCTCTCGACTTAGCTCTTGCTGAATACACAACCACTTCATGTCCGCTCTCCATCAAGCGAACCGCCATGTTACCACCCATTCTTCCGACGCCGACCATTCCGAGCTGCATCTTTGTCCTCCTTCTTCATCGATGCACCGATGAAAATTGACAAAAAGCCCCCCTCCCCTCTACCTTCGGGGGGATGGGAGGCAGGCGTTCGTTTTAGGTAGGGAACGCATATATGCATTCTCTACTCGGGGAGACCTCTCAGTCGGCCTGCCGCAGCTTTGTCCAGAAACCAGAGCAGCCGTCCGGCTGCAGGCCTTATGATCTGAGCGGGCAGAACCTCCGGCTGAAAAGGCCCCTCCAGGGCATCGTACAGTCGTTTTGCTTTCTCTTCCCCGGAGACAATGAAGATAACGTTCTTCGCTGCGTTGATCACCACAGGAGTGAGCGTAATGCGCCACATCGATAGATCCTTCACATATTGCGCCATCACCCAGCGTTTTTTTTCGGTCACCGCGGATAATCCCGGAAAGAGTGAGGCCGTGTGGCCGTTATCTCCCACCCCGAGAAGGATTAGATCGAACCCAAGACGGGGTGATCCGTCTGTTACATTCACACCAAAGAAAGCTCGCAGTTCCTTCTCGTATGCAGTCGCGGCTTTCTCGGGGTCTTCCTCACCGTGGATGCGGTGCACGTTACTTACTGGGATCGGCACTGTGTCCAACAGCGTTTCGCGTGCCATCTGGTAGTTGCTCTGGGAGTTGTCGGGAGGGACGCATCGCTCATCGCCCCAGAATATGTGAACCTTCGGCCAGTCGATGCGCTTGGAATACGGCTCACTCGCCAATAAAGAATAGAGAGGCCGCGGCGTCGATCCGCCTGATAAAGCAATGGCAACCCTTCCGTTTTCCGTGATTCCTTGAGAAGCGATCTCTGTTACGTGCTCTGCAGCCGCTTGGATCAGCCTTTCGCGATCTCGAAAAACTTCAATGAGATGTTTCGTCGTCACTTTCCTTTTCTCGTTTGGCCCGGTGATGCTTCGATGGCAGACCGTAGCTGCCGGAGATTTTCAGCCACCGTGGCCTTTTCATTAAAGATGGCTGACCCGGCAACAAGGACGGTTGCGCCTGCCCTGACCACTGCACCCACAGTCTGCGTGTGAATGCCGCCGTCTACCGCGATGAGGACCCTGTCGAGACGGCGCTCCCTAAGCATGCGGCGCAGGCGGTCAATCTTATCGAGACTGGATGGTATAAACTCCTGACCGCCAAAGCCGGGTTCCACAGTCATGACCAAAACAAAGTCCAGCTCCGGGAGGATCTCCTCGAGTGTCGAGAGCGGGGTGGCCGGATTGAGAGCAACGCCAGAGCGTGCTCCCAAGCCACGAATTCCCTGGATGGTCCGATGAAGGTGGGGACAGGTTTCGATGTGAACGCTCACCGAATTTGCTCCCGCTCGAATGAAGTCTGCCAGGTAGCGATCCGGCTCCGCAATCATCAGGTGGACATGCAGTCTCGAACCGAACCTGTCGGCAACCGAGCCTAACGAACGAACCACCTGCGGGCCCATGCTCAGGTTCGGCACAAAATGTCCGTCCATGACATCCACGTGAATCCACCTAATACCTGCCTCCAACGCTTCCCCGACCTGTTCTCCGAGACGGCTGAAATCGGCAGAAAGAATTGAAGCAGCAACCTCGATCTTCTCTTTTTTGGACATAAAGGCTAATTTTTATTTTTTGCGGACGAGAAGGCGAATGCCCTCTTTACCGGCAATGATCAGGTCTGTTGCAGAATTGAGAAACAGCCCGTGCTCGACGATCCCCGCCCTCGCAGACAGAGTAATAGCCAACTCAGCAGCGCTGGCAATGGGACCGAAGTTACAATCCAGGATCATGTTTCCTGAGTCGGTAACGAAGGGCGAACCGTTTCCGCTCTGCCGCACTGTGACCCGGGCTCCCAACGATTCGAGATAGCGAAGCTGAGAATGCCATCCAAAAAAGAGGACTTCGACCGGCACAGCACGGTGTGTGCCCAATGCGGGCGAGAGCTTACTATCATCGCACACAATCACGACCCGGCGGCTGTTTTGAGCGACGATCTTTTCTCGAAGCAGCGCACCGCCTCCTCCCTTGATCAGGTTGAGATCGGGGTCGACTTCGTCCGCACCGTCTATCGTCAGGTCAACGGTACGCTCCATCTCTTCAGCCATCATAGGAATGCCAAGTTCTTGGGCCTCCTTCTGGACAGCCTTTGAGGTCGCGAACCCCACGATGTTGTCAAGCCTCCCTTCTCTATGCAGCTTCGCAATGCGACGCATTGCAAAGACTGCCGTCGACCCGCTCCCAAGTCCTATCACCATGCCCGGCTGAACGAATTCAGTGGCACGCTCTGCAGCCTGTTGTTTGTACTGTGTGCGAAGTTCGGCATCTGCTAGCGGCTGTTCCCTTGCCATAATCTTTGGCTTCCTTAACCTTAATGTTCGAAAAGATCAACAGAACAAGCGGGCGTATGGGTGGAAAAAGCCTTAAAGCGGCTACCTCTGACTGCTCGAAGGCTTCAAACATCCCATATTTCCAGGAGTTCCCCTTAGGTGAACTCGAACGCGAACCAAGAAATGTCAAAAAACATTCTCGTTTTAAGGGTTTTGGAGCCCATGCACCCGCTTGTTTCTGCAACTGCTAAGTGAACATCTCATCACCAATCAAATCACCGCTGCCACAAGATGAAAGGAGCTTCGAGAGGGACTGCAGCAGTCGGATGAAATGGGATCACCCTTGCGGTATATTCTGTCACCGGACGTACCCAAGGTACCTCTCCTTGATAGATGTAGCCGTTTGCCCCGATCAGTTGCTGACCCCTTTTCATCTCCTGCCGAAACGGCAGACCATCGTCGCCTCCATCAGCGTACAGTTCCACAAGCACTGTGTTAGGATCGAGGCTTCCGAGATAAAGCTGAACCTCGAAAATATGTTTCCCTCTATCACTCACCACCTTCACTTCGCCGAATCGTAGGTTTGACCAATCGCGTTCGAGAGCACGCTGCCAACTTACCACCCGTGCGCCCGCTGCGCCCTTTTCAGAAGCTCGCTCGCAGTAGGCTTCCGCACCAGGCAGATAATATTTTTCGGTGTACTCGCGCAGGGCGCGATTCGCAGAAAACCGGGGCGTCAACCTGCCCATGCTATGACGTATGCGCGCGACCCATCGGGTCGGGATGCCGCTCGGGTCACGGTTATAAAACTCGGGAACCACCTCCTGTTCAAGAAGAGAATAGAGTGCCTCTGCTTCAGCAGCATCCCACTCCGGGTCATCGCCATGCTCTTTCCCATCGCCCAACGCCCACCCCACTTCAGGGGTGTAGGCCTCCACCCACCAACCATCAAGTTCCGAAAGGTTGATGCCGCCATTGACAAGCACTTTCATACCGCTCGTCCCACAGGCCTCCCAGGGTCTTCGCGGCGTGTTGATCCAGACATCCACGCCCTGGACCAGTTGGCCGGTCAGAAGCATGTCGTAGTCGCTCAAGAAGATCACATGGCCCCGCGCTTCGGTCCGCCGGGTGAATTGCGTCCACTCTCGAATCATGGCCTGACCCGATTCATCCGCAGGATGGGCCTTGCCTGCAATAATGAGTTGAACGGGACGTTGCGGATTGGTGAGGATGCGGAGGAGTCTCTCAGGGTCGTGCAGGAGCAGAGTCGGCCTTTTATAGGTCGCAAAGCGACGCGCGAAACCGAGCGTCAATGCGTTCACATCGAAAATGTGTGCCGCGTCCTCGCACATCTCGGATGATGCACCCGAAGCCTCCAGTTGTCTGGAAAGACGCTCGCGGACGTATTGAATGAGCGACTCGCGAGCGGAAGCGCGGCACTCCCAGAGGCGGGAGTCAGAAACACTTTGCATGTCCTCTCTCAGCGTCTCCATCGTCCCAAGCCAGCGATCCTTACCGCATGACGTTTCCCAAAGAGCGTCAGCCTCCTCTGAATCCCAAGTTCCCATATGCACCCCGTTCGTCACGTGTCCGACCGGCACCTCGTCCTCGGGCCAGCGCGGAAAGAGGGGCATGAAAATGCGCCGGCTCACCTGCCCGTGCAAGCGGCTGACACCGTTCACTGCACCGCTTCCTCGTATCGCGAGGTAAGCCATATTGAAAGGCTCGGAAGGGTCATCCGGGTTCTTGCGGCCAAGGCTGAGCAAATCGTGGGGTGAGATATTAAGCTTGTTCTGCGCGTACCAGCTCAGGTATTGTTCAATCATACCTGGGGGAAAACGGTCAAAGCCGGCATCGACGGGCGTGTGTGTGGTAAAAAGGTTGCCCGCCCGTGTGACGGCAAGTGCCACGTCGAAAGGCTGCCCAGTCTCTTCCATAAAACTTCGAGCTCGTTCCAACACGGCGAAGGCGGCATGACCTTCATTCAGATGACAAACTTCAGGCTCAATGCCCAGAGCCTTGAGCAGACGCCACCCACCGATTCCGAGCACCAGCTCTTGATTGAGACGCAACTCCGCTCCGGCCCCGTACAACTCGCTGGTTATGCCTCGACGTACCGGGAAGTTAGCCGGATCATTGCTGTCGAGCAAGTAAAGTTTCACCCGACCAATCTGGACCTGCCAGGTTCTCAGCCAGACCGAATAACCGGGTAAGCGAAGCTCCAGCCGCAGCCACTCCCCGTTGGGCTCGCGCAAAGGTGTGATGGGTAGTTGCCCTGGGTCATTGTATGGAAAAAGGGCCTGCTGTGACCCGTTTTTGTCGATCACCTGGCGAAAATACCCCTGTTGATAGAGCAGCCCCACGCCGACGACCGGCACGCCGAGATCGCTTGCGGTTTTGAGGTGATCGCCGGCGACATTGCCAAGTCCGCCCGAATAGATCGGGAGCGCCTCACTCAACATGAACTCCATACTGAAATAGGCAACGGAGGTCAGCGACGCCTGAGGATGATTTTCCTGAAACCAGGCGGGTAAATCTGCCTCGCGACGCCTCTCTCGCAAGAGCTCATCCACCTTTTTGCGGAACGCAGGATCCTCTAAAGCCCGCCGGAGGCGATCCCGCGAGACCGTCTGCAAAACGACCCAGGGGTTGTAGGTGAGTTCCCACAGCGCAGGATCGAGCTGCCTCCATATTTCATCGGCAGAATGATTCCAATACCAGTGCATATCCAGAGCCAGCTCGGCGAGGGAATCGAATCCCTCCACCTCGGTCGGGAAGAAAGTGTATATGGGGCTGCTCACTCTTGCCGGCTTGTCCATGGCCTTCCCCTCCGCGTCGTTCATCTTAAACAAAAAATCAAGCTCGAGAAATCAAGAACCATCTTCCTTGAGTCGAACAGTCGCTGCAAGACAGCGATGGTCCGCGCGCTGCAGCGTAGAAGAACTATTCGAAAATGGAGAGCATCACTCATCCACTGCGAGCGACCACCTTGCCCTTGATGCGTTTGAGACGGAAGATGTCCTCCTGCTCCTGTTGATCGAGGACTTGCTGGATGTAATAAATCTGAGATTGAATGCCGGGGATCACCGCCTGCTCGAGGGCGTTCACCCGGCGGGCCGTCCTCTTAATCTCCTCGCCAATGCGGCGGAGCCGCGACTCGGTGTTTGCCACCCGAAACAGTGCCTGGGAAAGCGTTCGAAACGCAACTTGTGCAGCCACTGTCCGTCCGCTGATACTCAAAGGGCTAACGATGATTCCATGAGGCCACTCCGCTGTCAGACGGGGCACCCGTGTTCCCCAGATGTTCTCCACTTCGGCCCGGGCATCCGAGATCATCGGTACGGTGAGCGAGAGCGTCTCCACCTCCCGCGGACCATCGAAGGCTTTTGCCAGGGACAGCGCAATATGCGCCTGCTGCCCTGCTTGGTTGAGCTGCCTGCGGGCCTCGAGAGTCTCGTGGATCAGGCCGAAGAACTCTCTACCCAGCGCGTCCCTCTTCTTCTGCAAGAGATCAACACCCCTGAGCGCCAGCCCGAGTTGACTGCGCCGCGCAAGGAGGTTCATCCGGGTGGGGCTCGTTCCGTTCATCATCCTCCTCGGGTCTGCTGGCGAGTACCCCAAAACTCCCTGAGTCTGGTGCCGTAGTATTTACCAATATGGTCCGCAGAAATCCGCTTCAATTCGGATTCAGGCAGCATGGAGAGCGATGCCCAGGCGATGCTCAGCGATTGCTCGAGATCACGGTTTTGTTCGCCTTGATGGATGAACTTTTTCTCAAACGTATTCGCAAACTCCAGGTAGCGCCGGTCGTTCTCGGTCAACGCTTCCTCGCCGATGATCGCCACCAGCTTACGAATGTCAACCCCGTTGGCATAAGCCGAAAAGAGCTGGTCGGAAACTTGCTTGTGATCCTCGCGGGTCTTCCCCTTTCCGATCCCGCTGTTCGCCAACCTTGAAAGGGACGGTAAGGGATCGATCGGCGGAAAGAAGCCTTTGTGATAGAGTTCACCCGAAAGCTGGATCTGCCCCTCGGTAATGTATCCGGTGAGATCGGGAATGGGATGAGTGCGGTCGCCGCCCGGCATGGAGAGAATCGGAATCTGTGTCACGGACCCCGGGCTGTCTGCAATCACGCCCGCCCGCTCGTAGATGGTGGAAAGATCAGTATACATATAGCCGGGGTAGCCGCGCCTGCCTGGAATCTCACCTCGTGAAGCCCCCACTTCCCGCAATGCTTCGCAGTAATTGGTCATATCCGTCAGGATCACCAGAACGTGGTAGCCATGACTGTACGCCAGGTGCTCCGCAACGGTCAAGGCCATGCGGGGCGTGAGGATGCGCGCAATCGTGGGGTCGTCGGCTTTATTGAGAAAGAGAACGGAGCGCGAGAGGGCACCGGTCTTCTCGAACTCTCCAGTAAAATAGCTCACCTCCCGCTGCGTGATGCCCATGGCGGCAAAGACCACGGCGAATTGCACATCTTCGCCTGGGACGGTGGCCTGGCGGGCGATCTGTGCCGCCAGCTCGTTGGCAGGAAGGCCGGGCCCTGAAAAGATAGGAAGCTTCTGTCCCCGGACCAGGGTGTTCATGACATCGATGGTAGAAATGCCGGTCTGAATAAACGCCTCAGGTTTGCTTCGCGCGACAGGGTTGATCGGCATGCCGGCGATGGAGAGGCGTTTCTCCGGAGTCACCGCCGGTAACCCATCGATCGGCCTCCCGGCGCCGTCGAAGCGGCGTCCCAGCATCTCTTTCGATACGCCCAGCCGCGCGACATCCTCTACCAGGCTCACCGATGTGCGTGCTAGGTCGAGCCCCGCCGTTTCCTGAAAAACCTGGATGACAGCGTATTCCTCAGAAACCTCGATGACCTGGCCGCCCCGCACCCGGCCCGCACCGTCTTTGATTTCAACGATCGCGTTATAGGCCAGGTCTTCGGCATTCTTTAAGAAAAGCAGTGGACCGGAAATGTAGCTCGGCGAGTGGTACTCTTTCTTCAGAAGATCCATGAAATCAAACTCCTCAGGCCGCCTTCTTGAAAGTCCCTTCAATCTCGCTCAGCAGACCTTCCAAATAGGCCTGAAAATCCTTCTCCGGGACGTAACGGGCACGGGCAATCTTCTGTACGACGGGATTCTGGATGATCTCGTCGATGGGAATCCCATCTCTCAGTCCTTTCTCTGCCTCTTGATAGAGAGCTTTTACCATTCGCATCATTCCATAGGCTTTTTTCATAGAGCAGTAGGCGTCGATTTCGTGGAAACCGTTCTGCTGAAGGAAATCCTCCCTTAAGATGCGGCCGACTTCGATGACCAGGCGCTCCTGATCCTGTAAGGCGTCAGGACCAACGAGCTGAACCATCTCCTGAAGGGAAGCCTCCCGCTGTAAGAGCTCCCGAATGAAGTCACGCATCTCGGGGTAGTCAGGGTCCACGTTTTCGCGATACCAATGATCCAGGAGTTGAATATAGAGCGAGTAGGACCCACTCCAGTTAATCGCCGGGAAATGGCGACGGTAGGCCAGTGAAGCATCGAGTTGCCAGAAGGCGCCTGCGATTCGAAGCGTTGACTGGGTGACCGGTTCGGACATATCGCCGCCAGCAGGCGAGACAGCTCCCACAACGGAAACCGCGCCGCGCTCTCCTGCCGAAGTGTTAACCAGGCCGGAACGCTCGTAGAACGCAGCGAGACGGGCAGATAAATAAGGCGGATACCCTTCTTCGGCCGGCATCTCTTCGAGCCGTGAGGAGATTTCACGTAGCGCTTCAGCCCAGCGACTCGTGGAGTCAGCCATCAGTGCCACCGCACAACCCTGATCCCGGAAATACTCGGCCAGGGTCACGCCCACATAAATACTCGCTTCTCGGGCTGCTACCGGCATGTTTGAGGTATTCGCGATGAGAATGGTTCGCTGCATCAGCGGCTCTCCGGTCCTCGGGTCTTGGAGTTGAGGAAATTCGGTGAGAACGTCCGTCATCTCATTGCCTCGCTCACCGCAACCCACGTAGACGACGATCTCGGCGTTTGACCATTTTGCCAGTGATTGCTGAGCCACGGTCTTCCCCGAGCCGAAGGGCCCGGGAATTGCCGCGGTCCCGCCCATGGCGATGGGAAATAGCACATCGAGAACCCTCATCCCGGTGAGAAAAGGTTCTGTCGGGTCCAGCTTCTCCCGAACAGGACGGGGTCGCCGCACTGGCCAGAGGTGGAACATCTTGAGCTCCTGGCCATCTTCAAGAACGACCAACGGTTCCTCCACGGTATAGGCCCCAGCTTCTTTCACGCTCTTGATCTTGCTGGTCACTTCCGGAGGTACGAGGATCTTATGAACGAACCGGAACTCTTGAACGGTCCCCAGGGTCATGCCGCCTGTGACCGAGTCGCCGGGTTTTGCTTTAGGCGTCCATTCCCATTTCTTCTGACGGTCCAATGCCTCTGCCTCGACGCCGCGTGTGATAAAGTTTCCGGTCTTCTCACGTATCTTTTCGAGCGGCCGCTGAATACCATCGTAAACGGAGTTTAGAAGCCCTGGCCCCAGCTCAATCGCAAGTGGCCCTCCCGTCGAGACCACGGGCTGACCGACGACCAAGCCCGAGGTATTTTCGTAGACTTGAACGAACGCCGTGTCGCCTTCGAGCCGGATGATTTCACCAGCGAGCCCCTCTTCGCCCACCTTGACAATGTCGTACATGCGGGCACCGAGCATTCCTTTGGCGATGACCGCTGGACCTGTGATTTTGCGAATGGTTCCTTGTATCGTTTTCGGTGATGGGATTGGTTTTCTCCTTTACTTCTGGAAGGAGGGTCGGGCCTCCGAAATTTTAGAATGCGCACATTTGGTTATCCTATGCATTCTTCACTGAAAACCAACGGCTGATTCCTTTTGCAACGCTTCAATCATACTTAAAAGGTAGCGCTCTAAAACTTCTTCAGCTCGACCATCCTTCCACTTTGAGCACAATCACTATCCGCAGCGGCTTAAAATTTGATCTCATGCCCGATCGTCGATAGGATCAGCCGTCGCATATACGCCTCCGCGTCCTTGTCTTCGCCCGTAACGGGCGAAGGAACCGATAGCAAAATCGGGAGATCGCGACCGCGCATCTCCCGTTTGACCGCCTGGTACAGGTCTGGTAGGAGTTTCTCGCTTACTCCAATCAGGATATAATCACCCTCTTGAATCATGCGGACCAGCACCTTCCGGGCCTCTGTCTCGTCTGCGGCTACGGCGGCGTGCAGACCGGCGAGGCGGTATCCTGTGGCAGACTCAGGATCCGTCAGGACTGCGATCTTCACTGGCAAAAGACCTCCCTTTCTACCTGAGCGGGAACAAGGTTGTAATAGGCCCGACGCGCCAGAAGCCGAATGCGACCGCCCTCCCAATCTTTACGCTGGATATACTCGATGGCAAGACCCGCTCCCAAGACATCCGTAGCTCCCTTCCTGGCCTTGGCCAGCAGGATGCAGCGCAGGTTTCGCTCCAGCGCCACCAGATCACGTGCCTCGGCCACCGCTCCAAATTCGGTATCGCTCAGTTCTTGCAGCGCGGCCAACTCGCCATTTGCCAGCCGCCGGA
>Ga0335070_10002044_pt1 | contig 23475 bp, 12 predicted proteins | sample Lox_Sample_13_FD_206722 | JGI IMG/M metagenome (GOLD analysis project Ga0335070, IMG submission 206722) | Soil microbial communities from Loxahatchee National Wildlife Refuge, Florida, United States - Lox_Sample_1.3 | ecosystem: Environmental > Terrestrial > Soil > Wetlands | place: USA...
GCAAGGAGATCGATAACCGCCTTGCCAAAGGGCCGGAGCTGGTGTCGGCCAAATTCGTGATTCCCTACCCGCCGGGATTCCCCATCATGGTTCCGGGTCAGGTCGTCACCAAGGAGATCATCACCTTTATGCGCAAGCTCGACGTGAAGGAGATCCACGGCTACAACGCAGCAGCGGGACTGGAGCTGTTGAAGCCCGATGTGCTGGGGAAGACGAAACCTAAGGGAAGGAAATAATCTAGTAGAAAGGAGAAAACCTATGGAATGGCTATTTGCAACCCTTAAGCAGTATCCCGAAATCGCGATATTCCTTACGCTTGCCCTGGGGTACTACTTCGGTAAATTCACCTATAAGGGCATCGGTCTGGGTGCAGTGACAGCCACCCTGCTGGCCGGCGTCATCATCGGACAGATCGGAATCACCATCTCGCAGCCCCTCAAGGCGTTTGCCTTCTTGATGTTTCTGTTCGCCGTCGGCTACGCTGTCGGGCCTCAGTTCATTCGTGGTATCGCAAAGGACGGCGTGCCACAGGCCATCTTTGCGGTAGTGCAATGCTTGTTTTGCCTGGCAGTCCCCGTGGTTATCGCCAGGATGGCCGGCTACGATCTTGGCTATGCGGCCGGGCTCTTTGCAGGATCGCAAACCATCTCCGCCTCGATGGGCCTCGCAACGGACGCTATCAACCGGCTGGGCATGGCCGCCGACCAGGCGAAGGCTCTGCTTGACGGCATGCCCGTGGCCTACGCTGTGAGCTATATGTTCGGCACTGTCGGGTCGGCCGTCGTGATTGCCCTAGTCGGCCCCGCGCTGCTCCGCATTAATCTCCCCGCTGCCTGCAAGGACTACGAGGAGAAGTACGGCGGCAAGAAGGAAATGGGCGGGGCTGGCTCGGCCTGGAACCGATTCGTGCTGCGCGCGTTCCGCGTGAAGACGGGCGGCAAGGCCGTCGGCCTCCGGGCCGTTGAAGTCGAGGCGATGGTACCCGACGCGCGCATCTTCGTCCAGCGGATCCGCCGAAACGAGGTGATCGAGGAGGCAACGGCAGATACAGTGCTGCAGGAGGGGGATGTGGTGGCGGTCGCGGGCCCACGCGACGTGCTCGTGAAGCTGGTCGGGGAAGGAGCAAAGGAAATCGAGGACCCGGAATTGCTGAACGTGCCGGTGGGAGGTGTTGACATCTATGTGACAAACAAGGCGGTCGACGGCAAGACGCTGGAAGAGCTGGCTAAGGAGCCTACCGCAAGGGGCGTCTTCCTGCGGAAGATTACGCGGGGTGCAACTGCCACCGATATTCCAATCCTGCCAAACACCAAGATCCAGCGCGGCGACATCCTCACCCTCGTCGGCCGCACGCAGGACATCAATGCGGCGACCAAGCTACTGGGCGTCGCGGATCGCCGGACCGACGTTGCTGACGTTGCATTTATCGGCGCCGCGATCGTGCTCGGCGCCCTGCTCGGCTCGCTCGTCTTCAAGGTGAAAGGGGTGCCGCTAACGCTGTCCACCGCCGGCGGCGCGCTCATCGCAGGGATCGTATTCGGGTGGCTACGCTCGGTCCGGCCGCTCTTCGGGCACATCCCGTCTCCCACCGTCTGGTTCATGAACTCGGTGGGACTCAACATCTTCATCGCCATTGTCGGCATTTCCGCCGGCCCGGGCTTCGTCAACGGCCTGAAGACGCAGGGCATCGGCCTGTTCCTCTGGGGTGCCCTTTCGACCACAATACCTCTGGTTCTCGGGATGTTCGTCGCCAAGTACGTATTCCGCTTCCATGATGCGCTGACGCTCGGCATTGTCTCCGGGGCGCGTACGACGACAGCGTCGCTCGGCCTGGTCTGTGATATGGGAAAGAGCCAGGTGCCCGCGCTCGGCTACACCGTCACCTATGCCGTTGGCAACACCCTGCTCACGATCTGGGGTATGGTATTGATCCTTTTACTCTCTTAAACTGCTGACCGGGAGACTCTCCGCCCTTTGGGGCGGAGAGTTCACTTCATGTACCCGATTAAATATTAAAGGAGGGAAAACGCTATGGCAACAAGAAAGATCTCAACAGGACGCGCTGAACAGAAGGCGCTCCTCAAGCTGAGCCCCTTCGAGCTCAAGGACAAACTCATTTCACTCGCCGCCGAGAGCGAAAGGGAAAGTGATGCACAGATGCTGAATGCCGGGCGTGGCAATCCGAACTGGATATGTACTACCCCCCGGGAAGCTTTCGGCACGCTGTTGCGTTTCGGCATCGAGGAGGTGCGGCGCGGTATTGACATTCCGGACTTTGGCCGGATGCCGCAAAAGGCGGGTATCGGGAGACGGTTCGACGATTTTCTTCAAAGGAACAACGGCGCTCCGGGCGCCAAGCTGCTCCGCGATGGTTTCAGTTACGGCGTCAAGGCGCTCAATCTTGATGCGGATGCGCTGGCCTACGAATTCGCCGAGGGCATCGTCGGCTGGATGTATCCCGTGCCGGACCGGATGCTGCGCTGCACCGAGCGCATTGTGCACGAGTACCTGGCTCAGGAGATGTGCGGCGGGAAGATGCCTCCGGGCCAATTTGACCTCTTTGCCGTCGAGGGGGGCACCGCCGCGATGTGTTACATTTTCGACTCGCTCATGCTGAATTTTTTTCTCCGCAGGGGGGATACGATTGCGCTCGGCGTTCCGACATTCACCCCCTATATCGAGATCGCCCACTTGGATCGATACCACTTCAAGATGGTGAACATCGACGCGGGAAAAGAGGTGCGCGCGGATGGTACGCACACCTGGCAATACAGCGATGCAGAAATTGACAAACTGGCCGACAAGCGAATCAAGGCTTTCTTCCTCGTCAATCCGAGCAACCCGCCGTCCCTGGCTATGCGCGCGAGCTCAATGAAGCGGCTGGTCAAGCTCGTGAAAACCAAGCGCCCCGACCTTATCATCATCACGGACGATGTATACGGGACATTTGTACCCGGCTTCCGGTCCCTGATGGCCGAGCTGCCGCAAAATACCATCGGCGTCTACTCCTACTCCAAGCACTTCGGGTGCACCGGCTGGCGGCTGGGAGTGATCGCGGTTCACCAGAAAAACATCTACGACGTGCGGCTGGCGAAGCTCCCCGCTGCGCAGCGGGCGGCGCTCCATCGCCGCTACAGCCCCATCACCCTCACCCCGGACAAGCTCAAATTCATCGACCGCATGGTGGCAGACAGCCGCCAGGTTGCGCTGAACCACACGGCCGGCCTGTCGTTGCCCCAGCAGATACAGATGGCGCTCTTTTCCCTCTTCGCGCTGCTCGACACGACGAACAGCTATAAGACGCTCAGCCAGCTCATTGTGCGCCGGCGATACAAGGCGCTGTGGGAAGGCCTGGGCCTGACGCCGCCCCCCGAGGAGGACAGGGCTTTCTACTACACTGAACTGGATGTCATGGTCTGGGCCGAAAAGGTATACGGCCCCGACTTCGTGAAGTTCCTCCGGAAAAACTACGAATGCACAGACATCCTGTTCCGCCTCGCGGAGATATCAGGCGTCATCCTGATGCACGGCGGCGGCTTCGGGGGGCCGGAATGGTCGGTCCGCGTGTCGCTCGCCAACCTGCCGGAGGATACGTATCCGAGAATCGGCCAGTTCCTCAGGGAGGCGGCCGAGGGCTACGTTAAGGAATGGGAGGCGTCGAACAAGAGGGCATAACCAATTCCCGGCAGATGGTGCGCTGTCGGGAGTTTCCCCGCTTCATGGGCGAAGGTCGCCTCGGATGACACCGATGCTGGGGCGACCTCCCCCTCAGGTTAGAGATGAGGAGGAGGTAAGGCCAGATGGATTGGATCTTGGATCCGCAGGTCTGGATTGCTCTGGCGACCCTCACAGGACTCGAAATTGTCCTGGGGATCGATAACATCATCTTCATTTCTATTCTGGTTGGCAAGCTCCCGGAGCCTAAACAACCCCGGGCTCGAACCTTAGGGTTGGCGCTTGCGATGCTCATGCGAATCATGTTACTGGTCTCTCTCTCCTGGATCATGGGACTCACAAAACCTCTATTCACCGTCCTGGGCAGCGAGATCTCGGGACGGGATATCATTCTCATCGCCGGCGGCCTCTTTCTGCTTGCGAAGAGTACCCTTGAGATTCACGATAAGCTGGAAGGAAAGGAAGGTCGTGCGTCCGAGCGTGTGCCGTCCTCTTATGCAGGAGTGCTGATTCAGATCATACTCCTCGATATGGTTTTTTCCCTGGATTCCGTCATCACGGCCATCGGGATGGCTAACCAACTCTTCGTTATGATTATTGCCGTGGTGATTGCGGTGGTCTTTATGATGCTGGCGTCAGGCAGCATCAGCCGATTCGTTGAGAAACATCCAACGATCAAGGTGCTGGCCCTGAGTTTTCTGCTCCTGATAGGCATCGCCTTGATCGGGGACGGCGTGGGGATGCATATTCCAAAAGGTTATATCTACTTCGCGATGGCCTTTTCTGTCTTGGTGGAGATGATTAACCTGCGAATTCGGAGAATCTCAGGCACACCCATCAAATTAAAGAGGCCTTATACTCCGGGATGATTCTGGCAGTATGAAATCAACATGAACAGCCTGTTGAGGACCCTTTGGACGAAGTTATCCTTTGGTTGAAAACCAAACAAGTCATTTGAGGGGGGCAAAGAACATGGACTATTTTGTAAAGGCGCTTCAGGAGCATCAGGAACTCGCTATCTTTATCACGTTGGCCGCGGGTTTTTTGATCGGCCGGATTAAATTCGGATCGTTCAGTCTCGGGACCGTTGTAGGCACTTTGCTGGCAGGGGTCATCATCGGTCAACTCGACATCAAGGTCCCGGCAATCGTCAAAAACGTTTTTTTCGATCTCTTCCTCTTCACCACGGGGTACAAGGTGGGCCCCCAGTTCTTCAGGGGATTGAAGAAGGATGCCCTGCCGCAAGTAGCAATCACGGTCGTTTTGTGCGTGACGTGCCTGGTCAGCGCCTTCTTCGCCGCGAAGCTCCTGGGATACGATATCGGGACGGCGGCGGGGATGCTGGCCGGTGCATTTACGGAATCCACGGTCATCGGCACAGCCGGCGATGCCATCAACCGTCTCGGCATCTCAGCGCAGGAGAAGACCGTTCTGATGAATAATATTCCGGTGGCCTATGCCGTGACTTACCTGGTCGGTACCGCCCTCATCGTCTGGTTCATTCCGAACATCGGGCCGAAATTGATGCGGATTAACCTGAAGGAGGAAGCGAAGAAGCTTCAGGCTAAGATCTCGGGCTCTGAGGAACCGGAGGCCGGCGTCCATTCCGCCTTTCAAAGCTTTGGAGTCCGGGCTTACCGCGTGGCCGATGAAAAGCTGGTAAACAAGACGGTCGCAGAGCTGGAAGCCATGCCGAGGGAGTTCCGCGTCTTCATCTCGCGGATCCGCCATGAGGGCAGGATCATCGATCCGGAGCCGGGTACGGTTATTCATCGCGACGACGTCATTGCGGTGATCACCCGCACCGAAGTGCTCATGGAGCGCGGCACCGTGATCGGCCCTGAGGTGAAGGACAAGGCCCTCCTCGACATTCCGACGGAGTTTCTGGACGTGGTCGTCACGAAGAAGGCCTGGGCCGGGAAGACCCTCAGAGAACTGGCGACCTCCGAGTTTGCCCGTGGGGTATTCCTCAAGAAACTCGTGCGGGGCGGGCAGCCCGTGCCATTCACCGCGGAGACTTGTCTTGACCGGGGCGACCTGCTGAGTCTTGTCGGCGCCAAGTACGACGTCGAACGGGCAGCCAAGGAACTCGGGTACGCAGACCGGCCGACGATTACGACCGACATGATCTTCGTGGGCCTGGGCATCTTTTTCGGGGGGCTGGTGGGGCTGCTTACGGTCACGATTGGCGGACTGCCCATCACCCTCACGGCCAGCGGCGGCGCCCTGATCATGGGCCTGGTGTTCGGCTATCTTCGATCCGTTCGTCCGACGTTCGGCCGTATTCCTGAACCTGCCATGTGGGTCTTCGACACCGTTGGCCTGACCACCTTCATGGCCGTTGTGGGTCTTGGGGCAGGTCCAAGTTTCATCGCGGGGCTTCAGAAATCAGGGCCCAGTCTGATCTTAGTGGGCGTGGTCATCGCTCTGCTGCCCCACACCGTGTCGATTCTCTTCGGTCGATATATCTTGAAGATGAACCCGGTGATTCTCCTTGGCGCCTGCACTGGGGCAGGGACGATCACCGCAGGGCTCAAGGCCGTGCAGGAAGAGGCCGAGAGCAAGCTCCCAGCTCTGGGGTATACCGTACCCTATGCCATCGGCAACATCCTGCTGACGGCCTGGGGACCGGTGATTGTAGCCATGATGGCATAAGGTAAAAGCAAAGGTTTTGTCCTCTTGGAGTAAAATCGGAAAGGAGGAGAAAAGAATGTTGGCGAACTGTCAAAACAGAAGACGGTGGGTAATTCGGTTTGCGGGTCGGAAGATGCAGGCAACTCTGGCGACGGTGTTCTTCATCGTGGCGCTGGGATTTCTGGCCATGCTGCCCTTGGGGACCGCGCCTGTGACGGCACAGGAGTACATTCGGAACCAGGAACCCGTGCCCGAGTCGGTCGATCAGGAGGTGAGTCCTATTGAGCTGTCCTATCAACCAGAGAAGCCCAAGATCCCGAGGCTTTTTCCTTGGCTGAAAGAGCAGTTGAAAGATACTCCCGCCTTTTTTCGGGATACAAAGCTCAATCTTAACGTCCGTTCTTACTATTTCTATCGTGAGAAATATGACGAGACCGTGAGTACGGCCTGGACCTTGGGCGGCGCTCTCTCATACCAGTCCGGCTGGTTTCTCGATCACTTCAGCATAGGCAGCGTGCTCTACACCTCTCAGCCACTCTATGCACCGGACGACAAGGACGGGACGCTTCTTCTCAAACCGGGTCAGGAAGGTTACACGGTCGTTGGCCAGATTTATGGAAGGATAAAAGTCATTGAAGACAATTTTATCAATATCTACCGATACGAATACAATACCCCTTTCATCAACAAAAACGACAGCCGCATGACCCCGAACACCTTCGAGGGATATACGTTTACGGGTTCCTATGGAGGGAAAGACGGTGCTCTTGGATTCAACTACGGCGGCGGCTACATCGACAGAATCAAGGAGCGTAATTCAGATCGGTTCGTCTGGATGTCGCAAGACGCCGGGGCAGATGTGAAGCGGGGAGTCTTCCTTGGGGGTGCTAAGGTTTCTTACAAAGGCTTGACGTTCGGGGCCATCGACTACTATTCCGATGACATCATCAACATCTTCTACACGGAAGGCAGTTACAAGTTACCCAAGTTCCCCTGGGCGGATCGTCTCGGCCTCCTTTTCTCAGCCCAGTATGCGGACCAGCGGAGTGTTGGAGACGATCTGCTGACGGGTTCTCCCTTCAGCACATACCAGATCGGAGTCAAAGCTGACGCGAGCTATGGTGGCGGTATCCTCACCTTTGCCTATACGCATACCTCCCAAGGAGCCGATATGCAGAGTCCCTGGAGTGGCTACCCGGGCTATACCAGCGTCCAAGTGCAAGATTTCAACCGGGCGGGCGAGAACGCCTTCATGGTGAAAGCCTCTTACGATTTCACACGTCTCGGTCTCACAGGCCTCACCGCATACACCCTCTGGGTTCATGGGTGGGATAGAATAAACCCATCTACCAAAGCATCGGTGCCAAATGAGAATGAATTCGACGCCGACGTCCAATACCGACCCCAGTGGAAATTTCTCAAAGGCCTCTGGTTCCGCGTGCGATATGCCAATGTTCATCAGTATCAAGGGCCTCATAGCAATGAAAACGCGATGAATGACTTCCGCGTGATCGTGAATTACGATTTCCCGTTGCTCTAAGGACTATAAAGCCCTTATCCATAAGTACGGGAGTTCAAAGTCATGAGTGTCACACAGCCCGTGCCTGGCTGGGGAAGGAAGCAGGGCGGGGCATGAAACCCAGGATCCGCCACGTTTAGAGATAAGTCTCTAACGGGGCGACGGGGGAAGAGGTGGAAAACGGGGCAGTGATGTCAGGCAACACGGAAGTGCATATCCGCCAACTCAAGCGGCGTGACCGGCCCTTCATCGAGAAGATGGCTATCTCTACGGGGAAATTCACCGATGTCGAAGTCGCCACGGCCCTGGAGCTTGTCGATGAGGCGTTAGGCCGAGGGGAAGAAAAGAGCGGATATTTTTTTGCCGTACTGGAACAAGGAAATGAGCACCCTGTCGTACGAGGATACGCCTGTTACGGCCCGGTGCCGCTGACGCAGGGAGCATACGATCTGTACTGGATCGCCGTCGATCCGGCATCCCAGGGGAAAGGGTTCGGTAAGCATCTGCTCGAATATGTCGAGCGAGACGTATTGCGTCGTGGCGGACGCATGATCCTCATCGAGACCTCGTCGCAGGAGAGTTACGGCGCCACCGTTCGTTTTTACGAACACAGCGGCTATCACCTGGCGGCCCGTATCAGAAACTTCTACAAAGTCGGTGATGACAAGTTGGTTTTCCAGAAAGAGCTGGTTTGAAAAAAAGGAGGAATGCATGCCTGATGAGGGCTGGAGAAGATTCCTGAAAGGATTCCCGTGGTATAACGAAGAAAGAAAATATCCTTTACAGGCCTATTCCGAGTTCATGCCTCCCGTGAGGACAGGGATCAACCCCTCCAACGGAAGCGTTTATCCATGGGTTTTCCGGGACGAGGATCCGTTCGGCTGGCAGATTCTGGAGATTGAAGAAGAATACCAGCTGAGGCCGGGACTGGAGAATATCGGCAGGGAGATCATTCACCATATCATTCAGCTTGGCACGGGTACCTTTCCGGTCCACCTTGCGGGCCATAATCAGCGGAACCTTGCCAATAACCTCTTCTGGCCTGCTTCGTTGGCTTCACACCAGGGTCAATTGAAGCATGAGCGCTATGTGATGGTCCAGCCCTACTCCCTGTCGAGGACGAAAGATGACAAAGGGAGAGTATGCTGGACTTTTTTCGGGGGGAGTGAACAAGGCCCAGAAAAAGCCTTCTGGAAGTCGTTTTATGAATCTCCAGAAAAAGAGCTTCCGGAATCTGTTTTTCTATCCTTAATGCAATGGATCTTTAAACATGCATACGGAATTCACCTTGAAAGCCCAGACCATTTGCGTAGTCTTGGATTCCGTATCCTTCCGGCAGGAGATGGTTATCCGTTTTCTTACTGGAAAACGGAAACCTTTCCTTCCTGGGCAAAGGGATACCTCATCAACGACCGGGATGGAATGGATGCTGTTCATTATCTGCTGACCTTCCGCCCCTTCGGTCGATTGCCTTCGCCCGTGAAAGAAAAGTACCTTGACGGAAAGTTGAACCTGTTGCCCTTTCCGGGGAGTATGTTGTTATGGGGAATCCCGGAACTCATCAAGCTCCAGGAAGTTCTATACAACGCCATCCAGTTCCCCATGCTCAGACTGGTAAAGCGGGATGAGGGATTCAGCGGGCTCCGCGTTCCCCAGTCGGGGTGGGTGCATCAGCCAAAGGTTCCCGGCGAGAAGGCGAAGATCCTGGAAGAGTTTATTGTCAATAATTATGTCCGCACGAGCCGGTTTGACCGCATTCGCCGGAACGAAGATGCCCTGTTGAAAAGCACCGAGATTGATCCAGTCATTCAGACCTTGTTCAGCACCAGCCTGGAAGCTCTTGATCTTTATAACAAGCCAATGGCACGAAACAGCCAGATCTTGAGCGAAACGATCGAGTTGTTGCTCGATGGGCCCCGGGCGGATCGGAAGAAAATAGGCGAAACTGCGTTGAAAGTGATGGCAGGCGGACTTTTCCGTTACCGTTTCTATTTTCCGCCCATGCAGGCAGGGCTCCATGAGGTGTTCTGGCACCGTCCGCTTGTAGCCTGTATGTCGCGGGAGACCGACCAACCTATCATTGCTCCCCCCGATCTTATAACCGGATACATGACGGGCTACCTGACAGATAACCCCGATCCGGCAAACGCCGTCGAACTCTGGCCAAGATTTCGCCGGCGAGAGGAAGCTCTCTATGCTCTGCATAATTTCAATCCCATCCATGACCATTATCTCCACCAGACCCCCCTCAACCTGATGGCGCTTTTTGACGCATGGGAAATGCTGGGTAAACGCCCGCTGGAAAGAGATTTTGCGAGAGGGATGGTCAGGATCCGAAGGAACGAGAGCCTGGAAGAGTGGCTGGCCTCATTTCCGGAGAGGTCCTTCGATCCCGAGAAAGCCAAAAAAATTATCCATTTTGTTCGAGATCTTTTGGAACCGGAGGAAAGAATATACTCTCCCGAGGACAACCTGACTTTTAGCGATACTGCCAATCGCGCCTATGAAGAAGCTTACTGGAACCAGATCTGTTTCATGGCCCACGGTAAATTCATCCACAAGGACAATGCGGATGTCGTTCAGGATCAGGAGACTTTGCGAATGACAGGGCATCGGCACCGGGACCTACAAAAGCTGGGGGCTTATTTGATAGACAAACACCGCGAAGCGATCACCGCTGCCGGCATGGATGGAAAGGCTGAAGTCGGGGAAATGCCTTTTCGCTGGGAAACGGATTTTGAATTTATTGAGTTCGGCGGGTGGAAAGCCAACCAGGAAGGCTCGGAATACGAGCGGAATATTCTAGTGATCATTCCCGGTAAAAACCGCAAGGAGGCCGTCGTGATGGCCGATCACTATGATACGGCTTACATGGGCGATGTGTTTGACCGCAGCCTGGGTGGCAACGGGGCAAGATTATCCGCCGCAGGAGCTGACGACAATTACTCGGCGACGGCGGCATTGCTGCTGGCCGCCCCGGTTTTTCTTAAACTGTCAAAAGAAGGAAAGCTTGAGCGGGATATCTGGCTGCTACACCTGACGGGAGAAGAATTTCCTTCGGATTGCATGGGCGCCCGGAATTTTTGCCAGAACATCGTCCAGAGGACGCTGAAGATGAGAGGAACGGACGATCACTGGAAGGATCTATCCCAGGTTGAGATCAAAGGGGTATTGGTGATGGATATGATCGCCCATAACCGGGATAATGGTCGTGACATTTTCCAGATATCCCCCGGCAAGACCGGGGATTCATTGCGGCTGGCTTACCAGGCCCACAAAGCCTGCATGGTATGGAATGTGAACGTCCCCGGATGGAATAAGTCTCACGACAGGAAAGGATGCAAGCCCGGACAGCGGACGAAGGATGTGCATGCCATTCCTCCCAAGGCCTTACACCCCAAACTCGAAGGCGAAATCAGGACATGGGAAGATCCGGAGAGTTCCCTGTACAATACCGACGGAATGATCTTTTCCGACACCGGTATTCCTGTCATTCTTTTCATGGAGAACTATGATATCGACCGCAGCGGGTATCACGACACGCATGATACCATGGAGAATATTGACCTGGACTATGGAGCGGCAGTGGCGGCAATCGCGATTGAATCTGTGGCTCGAATAGCGACCGAGAAAGGGCCGGATATTTGGTCTCTTAGGAAATAAGTGGATATAAATCCGAAGCACGAAATCCGAAATTCGAAACAATCCCGAATGACCAAGTTTCAAATGCCCTAAACAAATGAAAGTTTAAGAGATTTGAATTTTAAAAATTCGAATTTGTTTCGGATTTCGATATTCGGATTTCGGATCTTTTTCAACCTGGCTTCTTCCATCGAAAAGCAGGACGAAGGAAGATAAGGTACAATTCTCAAATGAGACGGAAAATACTTCTCTTTGGAGCAGGATGCGTTGCCCTGCTTTTTATTCTCCTCGTTGCTCTCGTGCTTCTGTTGCCCTCCCTTGTCAATCTGGAGTCCACAAAAGAAAAGATCGAGACCCTTCTCTTCCGGCAGGTCGGAGGGAGGGTGGAATACCAGAAGATGGATCTCCACTATTTCCCAAGGCCAGGGGTCGAAGCGCACCAGGTGACCATTGCCATCGACGGGAAAGTGACCGGGACAGCTAAGTCTGTGCAGGTTTATCCGGAGCTTCTGGCGCTTTTGAAAGGCAAGCTCGTGGTTAGCCGGATTCAGGTTGAATCACCCGATTTCACCATTCGGTTTCCGATGGAACGCACGGAGGTCAAAGAAAGACCGGAAGGCACAGCGCCGAAAGAACTTGAAGAAATCGTTGCCCGTGTGGCAGGAATCATCCCCCGACTGAAGGTCGCCATACAAGACGGGAAATTGAATCTGGTGAAGGGATCCAAGACAGTCCTCTCCTTCCGTGAAATTAATGCGGATATGGCCGGACCTGCCCGGGAGCCAAAGATCAAAATCAGTTGTCGCTCCAACCTCTGGGAGAGGATGTCGGCCGAAGCCACGATAGACCGGGTGGATTTGAAGGGACATGGCCGTATTGAAATCGCCAGTTTTCGCCCTCACTTGTTGTCCGGTCTTTTTTCTCCCGATGTTCCGTTGAAAGATTCCGAGATGGACCTCAACATCGGCTTTGAGACAAAAGCGCAGGGGGTGTTTCAGGCAGTCCTTGAAGGCTCCGTTCCCAAGCTGGCCTTTGCGGAGGGAAGCCAAGAAACCGTCATTAGAGGAAAGCGTTTCCGGGGCACTCTTCAGATGGAAGGGGAGAGAATAGACATTTCTCTCGACGAACTCAATCTCGAATATCCACGCCTCATCCTGTCAGGAAAGCTCAAGATCGACCGGAATCAACCCCTTGTTGGGGTGGAGGTGCAGGGCAAAGAGGTGGACGTGACTTCGGCGCGCCAAGTGACCTTGAGGCTTGCCCGGAAGATTCCCGTGATACATACAATTTTCGACATTGTCAGGGAGGGCAGGATTCCTCTCATCACGTTTCAATCGCAGGGCCGCAGGACGTCCGATCTGGATGAAACGAAGCGCTTCTCTATTAAGGGAAATATCATCGACGGAAAGATCTCGATACCGATCGGAGAACCAGGGGAGGACAGGGACGATTTTACTGTCGTGAAAGCGTCCGGAGATGTGGTTATCTCAAAAGGATTTTTGGAAGGACGAAATCTCCGGGCTCAGTGGAAGGGTCAGCAACTGCAGGATGGGAAGCTGAGAGTCGGCTTGGAGGGCGCGGACGCCCCCCTCCATGTCGAGATCGCAGTGGAAACAGATCTCTCCCTTTTGCCACCTCTTCTCAGTCGAGTGGCCAAAGATCAAGTTTTAGTGGAGGAGCTCACACGATTTCGTCAGATCGAAGGGAGGGCTGCGGGAAAGGTTGTGTTGGGCGAGAGTTTGAAATCGATTGGAGTAAAATTAGACGCTCAAGAGGTGAATTTAGCCGCTCGTTACGACCGAATTCCCTACCCAGTGACCGTCGACGGAGGGGCGGTTTCATTTGATGGAGAAAGGGTAAGCGTCAGGAATCTCAGCGGAAGGATCGGGGCTTCCTCTTTCTCAGCCCTGACCGGTCGGGTCGGGGTTGGAAGAGAGCCTTCCATTGAGATCAACGCCGGAAATTCGGTTATCTCTCTGGAGGAGATCTATCCGTGGCTCTCGTCGTACGAGTCTCTGCGAGATGTCACCAAGAAGATTCAATCCGTGAAAGGCACGGTCACCCTTTCGGGTATGAAGCTGTCAGGCCTGCTCACGACGCCTGAAAAATGGGACTTCGAAACGGCAGGTGAATTGACAGGCATGATCGTCGGCGCCTCTTTCTTGCCCGAACCCTTCGCCGTTTCCAGCGGAAAATTCAGCCTATCTCCGCAGAAAATAATGTTGGGCGACCTCCAAGCAAAGTTTCTGTCTGCCTCGCTCAATGTTTCAGGCGCTCTCTACGGCTATCAGCGAGGTCTCGAAAAAGCAGAGTTGTCCCTGAGCGGCCGGGTGACTCCAAAATACGTTCAATGGCTTTCAGATGCCCTGGGCCTGGAATCCAAACTTCAGCTGCGCTCACCCGTCGTAATCTCGCAGGCACAGTTGTCATGGCGGAAGGGGGCGGATGTGGCCTTGAGAAGTGATCTGGCGGTAGAGAACGGTCCCACGATCTCTCTCGATCTTCTTCGCCATTCCCAGGGAATAAAGATCAACAACTTGGTGATCCGTGATAACCTCTCCGATGCCTCCATCGGGCTCGACGTGAAAGGCCGGGTGATCGGTCTTACTTTTTCGGGCCGCTTGTCTGAGAAGACCTTGGACACGATCTTCACACAATTTCAACCACGGGACGGATGGGTCAAGGGAGATTTCCAGGTCCATACCGACCTCGATCAGCCCTGGCTGTTCGTGGCCCACGGAAGGGTGGGGCTGGATCATCTCTCACTCCCGTCACAATTTGGGAAGCCCCTGGAGATCGATGAGATTTCAGTAAATGCGAGTGGAGATCGGATCACGGTTGACCGGGCTAATTTCGTGTGGGGAGACAAGCGCTTTGCCCTTTCCGGAAATGTCAATTTTTCTGAGAAGAGCATATTAGTGGATTTAGACCTTTTTACAGAGAGTGTTGACGTGCAGGCTGATTTAAATTCGGTGAAGCAAATTCTAAGCAAGGAGAAGAAGGGTACAAAGGATGAAGGCTTACAGGTTCAAGGAACCATCCGATTCAAGACAAACTCCCTTCTGTATGACCGACTCACCTGGATGCCCTTTGATGCGGAGATCATGCTTAGTCCTGACGGAGTCGAGGTGGTTGTCAAAGAGGCGGATCTGTGCGGTATTTCAACTTCCGGAAACGTGAAGATAGCCAACCAGAGTCTCTCTCTCGATCTTCGACCTTCTTCCAAAAACCAGGGATTTGAATCGACCTTTCGCTGTCTGCTCGATCGGGAGATGAGGGCAAATGGGGATTTTGACCTCAAGGGAAGAATCACTGCGCAGGGAAAGCCGGAAGATCTCATCCGTTCTCTCAAAGGGAATATAGAACTTGAGTCGAAGGACGGAAATTTTTATTATTCGACCGGCCTGATCAGAATCCTGGAGTTTGTCAATGCGACCGAAATCTACAGAGGAAAGCTTCCTGACCTGAAAAAAGAGGGAGTTGAATACAGACTCCTCAAGATAAAAGCAGCTTTCCGTGATGGTAAACTCATGATCGACGAAGCCACGCTTGACGGCACGGCTTTGGAGCTGGCGGCTACGGGGGAAATAGACCTCATGAATCAGGAGATGAATTTAATCGTTCTGGTGGCCCCTTTGAAAACCGTTGACCGCGTCGTCAAGCTGATCCCCGTAGTTAGAACGATTCTTGCTGGGACCCTGATCACCATTCCTGTCAGAGTTCATGGCAGCCTGAAAGATCCCAAGGTGACTGCACTTTCCCCTTCTGCGATCGGGGATGAATTATTAGCAATGATGAAAAGGACGCTGGGCCTTCCCTTTAAGGTGATCGAACCTTTCATGCCTCATAAAAAGGAAGATGGCACCGAAGAGTAGTGAAGACGTCATTCCGGCGAAAGCCGGAATCCAGGGTTCCCGGTGAAAACCGGGACCCAGTCTTCGTGATGGCTCCCGACTTCGTCGGGACGACGTCTGGATGCCCCCGTATCAAGTACGGGGCAAGCTCCTCAAGTCCGGCATGACGAAAGGACTGAATTCTTTTGCCAGATGAGCAGAAGCCAGGGTGAGATAAGGTTCTTTTTTCTATAAAATAAAGCATTTACCCCGTATATATTCCTAACCATTTTGGTGTATGGTTGGAGTATTCATTCGTACGCAATTCATTCGCCGACGCACAAGGTTTGGAAGTTGGCTTGGGAAGCTGCCCGTGAATAAAATCAGCGTAACACTTACGATTTTTCTTCTTGCGTTCGTTGTGACGAGCGCATTTGCTGCCCCAAAAGCCGGAATATTACCCGGAGCAAAGGAGGGACAGCGACCCGCGGAACCGGAAGTGGCATACAATGACCCTCTGGGGCGCAACACTCCTCAGGGGACAGTCGTCGGTTTCATGAAATCGGCCACACAGGGAAACTATGACCAGGCCCTCCAGTATCTCGACACGAAAATAACAGGCGCGAGGGCACAAAAACTGATCGATGCGCTGCGGGTCATTTTGGAGCGTGGTTTCTCCGGTAAGCTGGCCATGCTGAGCAACAAACCGGAAGGCAATGTGGAGGATAGTCTTCCGCCTTCCAAGGAGCGTATCGGTACGGTCGAGACCTCATCGGGCAGCCTTGACATTCTTCTCGAACGCGTTGAACGCGGGAATAACCCGCCCGTCTGGCTTTTCTCCGCTGAAACTCTGAAAAACGTTCCGGAGGTTTACAAAGAACTGGATGTCCCAACGATTGACCCCTATCTCCCGAAGTTCCTTGTGAATACGTGGTTCCTATGGTTTCCGCTGTGGAAGTGGTTTCTTTTCCTTCTTCTCATTCCCGTCTTGTTTGGATTATCCATTCTTGTGACCCGTCTTTTTACACATATGCTTCTGTTTTCTGTGCGCCGGATAGCCAAGGGCCATGCGGATCAGCATGTGGTCAGGTTAACCGGTCCTTTGCGCATCCTTGTCTTCGCTTCAGCCATCTGGTTTGCTTCATTGCTTTCACGGTCGGTTATCACGAGCTCTTTCTGGAGTTATGTGGCGGCAACTTTAACCGTGATTGGCGCGACCTGGCTATGCGTGCGGATCATCGATGTCTTATTCAAATTGAAACAGAGCCAGCTCGTGGCCACGGCATCAGAAAAAATTTCAATGATGCACCTTGGAAGGAAGTTATCCAAGATCCTGGCAGTGATTGTGGGTATCCTTGTTATTTTTTACATCGCTGGCATCAATATCGCGGCTGTCCTTACAGGTCTTGGCATCGGCGGGATCGCCATCGCCTTTGCAGCACAGAAGACGCTGGAAAATCTATTCGGCGGTATCATGATCATCTCGGATCGACCCATCCGCGTGGGCGACTTCTGCCAGGCGGGAGACCACATGGGGACCGTGGAAAATATCGGCTTGCGCTCGACCCGTATCCGGACGCTCAAGCGAACCATTGTGTCGGTTCCGAATGGCCAGCTCGCCGTGATGAGTCTTGAGAATTTTACGATGCGCGATAAGATCTTGCTTAACCACACGCTCCGTCTGAAGTATGAAACCACAGCGGACCAGCTCCGGTATATCCTCGCCGAGATCCGAAGGATGCTGTACGAACATTCGAAGGTCGAATCATCCTCAGCCCGCATCCGCTTCATCGGATTCGGAAACTCGTCACTGGATCTGGAGGTCTTCGCGTATGTGCTGGAAACAGAGTTTGAGGCTTTTCTTCACATCCAGGAGGACCTCCTTCTGCGCATCATGGACATTGTTGAGGCGAGCGGCAGCGGGTTTGCCTTCCCGTCGCAGACCACTTACCTCGCCGGGGATGTCGGCCTCGATGCCGCGAAGAGTGGGAAAGCCATAGAGACGGTCCGCCAGTGGCGGGAACAAGGGAAATTGCCCTTCCCCGATTTCCCGCCCGAAACGATCTCGGAAATCGAGAATAAGACCGAATACCCGCCGCCGGAATCGGCGCTGCGGAAGAAGAGAAAGGAGTGAGCGGAAATGGGAAAAGACAGTGAGAACCTGAGACTTCAAGAGGCGCGTGAGAAGAAAGTTCCCTGGAAAAAGTGGGGACCCTACCTGAGCGAGCGGCAGTGGGGAACGGTTCGAGAGGACTACAGCGATTCGGGCGATGCCTGGAACTACTTCACCCACGACCAGGCCCGCTCCCGGGCGTACCGCTGGGGAGAGGACGGGCTCGCGGGCATCTCCGACGACGATCAGCACCTCTGCTTTGCCCTGACCCTCTGGAACGGCAAGGACCCTATCCTCAAAGAGCGCATCTTCGGCCTGACCAACAGCGAGGGGAATCATGGCGAGGATGTCAAGGAGTACTACTTCTACCTCGACTCCACGCCGACCCACTCGTACATGAAATACCTCTACAAGTATCCCCAGGCGGCCTATCCCTACGCCGACCTGGTAGAGACGAACCGGCGACGCAGCCGCAACGAGATGGAGTACGAACTCCTCGACACCGGCGTCTTCGATCAGGACCGCTACTTCGATGTCTTTGTGGAGTATGCCAAAGGAGGTCCGGAAGACATCCTCATCCGGATCACCGTGGCCAACCGCGGCCCGGATGCCGCAACACTGCATGTGCTTCCCACGCTCTGGTTCCGTAACGACTGGTCAGCGTGGATTTCCAGACACGCCGAGAAGCCGGTGCTCAAACAGGTCGAGGGACCGGCGGGGACGAGTACGATTGAAGCAGTGCACTCCGAACTGGGGACATATCGTCTGTGCAGCGAAGGGGACGTACCCCTTCTTTTTACCGAGAACGAAACGAATAACGCTCGGCTCTTTCCTGAATACCCCAACGCGAGCCCGTTCGTCAAAGATGGAATCAACAACTTCGTGGTACACGGGCAGCAGGAGGCGATCAATCCAGCCAGGGTCGGAACAAAGGCGGCGGCCCATTATCAGATCACCGTCGGCGGCAATAAAGAGAAGGTAATCAGGCTCCGACTCACCACCGGACCTTCCACTAAACCGTTCGGTCAGGGCTTCGACACGCTCTTTGCCGAACGCTTGCAGGAGGCGAACGAGTTCTATGCCTCGGTCATTCCGCGATCGCTGGATGAGGATTCGAAAAACGTGATGCGCCAGGCGGTGGCCGGTATGCTCTGGTCCAAGCAGTTCTATTACTACGATGTCGACAGGTGGCTCCAGGAGCACGGGGCTGATACGTTCAACCCGATGCGGCGGGCCCCCCGTAACGACCACTGGCACCACATGTACAATAAGGACATCGTGTCGATGCCGGACAAGTGGGAATACCCCTGGTATGCGGCCTGGGACCTGGCCTTCCACGTCCTCGCGCTCACGCTGGTGGACGAGGACTTCGGCAAGGAACAGCTGGACCTGATCCTCCGGGACAACTACCTTCACCCCAGCGGACAACTTCCCGCCTACGAGTGGAACTTCGGCGACGTCAACCCGCCGGTGCATGCGTGGTCGACCATCTTTACGTACCGCTTGGAAAGGTTAAGGAAGGGTCAGGGCGACCTCGATTGGCTCGAGCGCTCCTTCCACAAGCTGCTCCTCAACTTCACCTGGTGGGTGAACCGTAAGGACCGCACCGGCAGCAACGCCTTCGAGGGCGGCTTCCTGGGGCTGGACAATATCGGCGTCTTCGACCGCAGCGCGCCTCTGCCGACCGGCGGGTACCTTGAGCAGGCCGACGGCACCGCCTGGATGGCGCTCTTCTGTCAGAACATGCTCGAGATCGCTGTAGAGCTGGCAATGCACAAACCCGCCTACGCAGAGATGTGTCTCAAGTTCATCGAGCATTTCCTGTGGATCGCGTCGTCGATGATGCACGCCGGCGGGGGGATGTGGGATGAAGAGGACGGGTTCTTCTACGACGTGCTTCGGCTGCCGGACGGCCGGTCCGAGCGACTTAAAGTGAGGTCCATGGTCGGGTTGCTCCCCTTGTGTGCGGTCACGGTTTTCGAAGGGGAACTCAGGAAAAAGTACCCGGAGGTCTTGTACCGCTTCGGCAGGTTCCTCGAAGCTCGTCCGGAGTTAACGGCTTTCATCCACGACCCCACCAAGGTCGGTTGTGCAGGCCGCCGACTTGCCTCTGTTCTGGACGAAAACAGGCTCCGCCGTGTGCTGGCGAGCATGCTCAACGAGAAGGACTTCTTAAGCCCGTACGGCATCCGGTCCCTCTGCCTCTGCCATGCAGAGCATCCCTTTTTGTTCCACGTAGGGAACCAGGAATACCGGGTGTCGTACCTGCCGGCGGAGTCCGACAGCGGCATGTTCGGCGGCAATTCCAACTGGCGCGGGCCGATCTGGATGCCCGTCAACATCCTGATCATCCGCGCCCTGGTGATGTATTACGAATACTACGGAAATGATTTCACCGTTGAGTGTCCCACAGGCTCGGGGCGACAGATGAACCTGTATCAGGTCGCCGAGGAAATCACGCGCCGGCTGACCAGTATCTTTCTTCGGGACAAGGATGGCCGGCGGCCGGTCTATGGTGGTAGCAGGAAGTTTCAGAACGACCCGCACTGGCGCGATTATCTCCTGTTCTACGAGTACTTCCACGGCGACAATGGCGCCGGCCTTGGGGCGAGCCATCAGACTGGATGGACCGGAACCGTCGCCCGGGGCATGCATCTGTTTGCGACCACCACGCCCGAGCAGGCCCTCGAACTCGGAAAGGCAGCCGCCATCACGGAAGTGCAGAAACCGCGGGCTGATAAGACCAGGAGGCCGGCTCGCACAATGTAAGTAAGACCCTTCCCAGTGTGAAAGCTTGATCCTGTCAGGTCTACATGAGCGTTCAGTTCACTTGGAGGAAATCATGGAACAAAAAGTAACCTTGATCCGGGCTGGCTTGAAGACGCCGCGTGCTGCCGCTATCGCCGGTATCGTGTTTTCGATTTTGTTCATCATTAGTTTGGTGCTCGTCCGGATTTCCGTCCCCTCCAATCCGCAGGATGCAGGGATGTGGCTTTCCGGTAGTTGGAAAACCGTCAGTCTCGCTCTTCACCTTCTGCCGTTCGCAGGCATCGCCTTCCTCTGGTTCATTGGTGTGCTGCGGGACCGCATCGGGGCATACGAAGACCGTTTCTTTGCCACCGTGTTCCTCGGCAGCGGGCTCCTGTTTCTTGCCATGCTATTCGCCTCCGCGGGGGTGGCGGGTGGTATCATGATGGCCTACGGAATGACGCCCGGCAAGTTGATGGAATCCGGCACCTATACTTTCGGCCGCACCGTAGTTTACCACATCATAAACGTCTATGCCGTGAAGATGGCGGGGGTGTTCATGATCTCAACCTGCACGCTCTCGATCCGCACACGGATCTTCCCCCGTTGGATGGCGTTTCTCGGCTACGCGCTGGCGCTGTTGCTCCTCTTGAGCACCGGGTATGTTCAATGGGCTCTACTGGTCCTACCGCTCTGGGTGCTGCTGGTGAGTTGTTACATACTTTATGCGAATCTCACTTAATGTAAGTCCGGTCTTCTAACGAGCGACCGCAGTAAGTAAGATGTTTTCTTTAAGGAGAAAAACCATGGAACGATCACAGTACCCTTCCCTGTTTCAGGTCAATACACGGGTCTGGTTGACGGAGTTGTCCCGCAATCTGCGCAGGCCTGCAACGCTGGACGACATTCCGGACGCCGCCCTGGACCGCCTGGCCGAGATGGGTTTTGACTGGGTCTGGTTCCTGAGCGTCTGGCAGACCGGCCTGCGGGGACAACAGATTTCACGCGGCAACCACGAATGGCGAAAAGAGTTCGAGGAGACTCTGCCGGACCTCCGTGAAGAGGACATTGCCGGCTCCGGTTTTGCAATCACCGGCTACACGGTGCACAACAATTTGGGCGGGGATGCCGCTTTGGCCCGTCTTCGCGAGCGGCTACGGAAACGTGGCTGGCGGTTGATGCTCGATTTTGTGCCCAACCATACAGGCCTAGATCACCCGTGGGTGGAGGATCACCCTGAGTATTACATCTCCGGAACCGAGTTCGACCTGAGCAAAGCGCCTCAGAACTATACCCGGGCAAGGAGAAAGCGCGGCGATTTAATTCTCGCTCACGGGCGGGATCCATATTTTCCGGGCTGGCCGGACACTCTCCAGCTCAACTACGGCAATCCGTCCACGCAGGAAGCGATGATCGGGGAACTTGTTAAGATCGCCGGGCAATGTGATGGCGTGCGCTGCGACATGGCCATGCTGGTCTTGCCGGACGTCTTCGAACGAACCTGGGGCATCCAATCTAAGCCCTTCTGGCCCCAAGCGACCGAGCGCGTACGGCAGCGGACTCCGGGCTTCTGCTTCATGGCGGAGGTCTACTGGGATCTGGAGTGGACGCTACAGCAGCAAGGATTCGACTACACGTATGACAAACGCCTGTACGACCGTCTCCATGAGGGTCATGCCCGGCCGGTACGCGAGCATTTCCTTGCGGGGCTGGATTATCAGAACAAGCTGGCCCGCTTCCTGGAAAACCACGATGAGCCGCGGGCAGCTACCACATTCTCTCCAGAGATCCATGAGGCTGCGGCTGTAATCACATTCCTTTCCCCCGGATTGCGGTTCTTTCACCAGGGTCAGTTCGAGGGGCGAAGGAAACGCATTTCGCCCCATCTTTGCCGCGGCCCGGACGAGCCCGTCGACCAGAAGTTCAAACAGTTTTACGAAAGGCTGATGGGCGTGTTGCGCCATCCAGTCATCCGCAATGGCAAGTGGCAGCTACTCGAATGCGCCCCCGCCTGGGAAAGAAACTGGACATCGGATTGCTTCGTGGCCTTTGCCTGGCAAGGCGCCGATGGAGACCGGCTGTTGGTAGCAGTGAACTATGCACCCAACCAGAGCCAGTGTTACGTCCGGCTGCCGTTCACGGACATCGACAATGCCCGCTGGCGGATGGAGGATCTTCTTGGCGATGCACGACAATACGATCGGGATGGGAACGACTTACAGTCACGTGGGCTCTACCTGGATATGCCTCCCTGGAAGTACCACGTCTTTACCATAACGAGGCTCTCATAACGATGAAAAAGACGACCGACAATCTCGACAAATCTACAGACTTCTCACTGGTCCTGGGAGGGCCGCTCTTCCAACTCCTGCACCGGGCACATCTAACCGGAGACGCGCTGGAGCTGTTGAAGCAACGGATCGTCGTGATCTCGCTGTTTGCCTGGTTGCCGCTTCTGGTGCTCTCCGCTCTGGAAGGACAGGCGCTGAGCGGCAATATCGCCGTGCCCTTCCTCCGGGACTTGGAAGTTCATTGTAAATTTCTAGTGATTGTGCCGTTGCTGATCATTTCGGAGCTTGTCGTTCACCAGCGCATGCGTTTCGTCGTGAAGCAATTCCTGGAGCGCAATTTGATTTCCGAGAAGGCTTTGCCTCGGTTCGATGCCGCCATCGCCTCCGCATTTCGGCTGCGCAATTCGGTCCTCGCCGAGGTGCTGCTGATCCTGTTCGTCTATGTCGTCGGGGTCCTGATTGTCTGGCGTCACTACACGACGCTCGCCACGGCAACGTGGTACGCGGTGCCGACCGGCGAAGGGTTGAAACTCTCGCTCAGCGGAGTCTGGTACGGCTATGTGAGCCAGCCGCTCTTCCAGTTCCTGCTTATGCGCTGGTATTTTCGGATCTTCATCTGGGCGCGCTTTCTCTGGCAGGTGACACGCCTCGAACTGAGCCTGATTCCCACCCATCCGGACCGCGTCTGCGGCCTTGGATTCCTTTCCAATACAGTCTATGCCTTCATCCCGCTGGCGGTAGCGCACGGCGGATTGCTTGCCGGATTCATGGCTAATCGAATTTTTTACCTCGGGGTCGCGCTGACTCAGTTCAAGATCGAGATTGCCATCGTCGTTATATTTATGCTGTGCCTAGCGCTCGGCCCACTCTTACTGTTCACACCGCTGCTTGCCGAGGCGAAGCGAAGGGGTATTCGCGAATATGGCACGCTGGCAGAACGCTATGTCCGCGAGTTCGATGTCAAGTGGCTGCGCGGCGGCGCACCCGCCGACGAGCCGTTGGTGGGCAGCGGCGACATTC
>Ga0335070_10002045_pt1 | contig 23473 bp, 19 predicted proteins | sample Lox_Sample_13_FD_206722 | JGI IMG/M metagenome (GOLD analysis project Ga0335070, IMG submission 206722) | Soil microbial communities from Loxahatchee National Wildlife Refuge, Florida, United States - Lox_Sample_1.3 | ecosystem: Environmental > Terrestrial > Soil > Wetlands | place: USA...
ACAGCGTCCTCAAACCAGTCAGCCGTCGACTTCTCCGATGTCAGGAGGTCTGCGTCGTATTCGGGCAACCGGTATTCTGCTCGAAAGCGTTCCCTCTTCTCATCGGGAAGCTCCGGCAGCGATCTCCTGATCTCGTCGATCCATTTCGGGTCCGCCGTGATCGGCACAAGATCGGGCTCAGGGAAATAGCGATAATCATGGGCCTCTTCCTTCGATCTCATGGACTGCGTTGTCCCTGTCGAAGGATCCCACAGCCTCGTCTCCTGCATGATCTTTCCGCCCTCTTCAAGGGTCGCGATCTGGCGCCTGATCTCGTACTCCAAGGCCTTCTCGACAAACCTGAAGGAGTTGATATTCTTCATCTCCACCTTTACGCCGAGCCCGGCGCTGCCGACAGGCCGTATCGAAACGTTCGCATCGCAACGCAACGAACCCTGTTCCATATTCCCGTCGCAGACGCCCAAATACCGTACGATGGTCCTGAGCTTCTTCATGTATTCCGCTGCCTCTCGGGGAGACCTGATATCAGGCTCTGATACGATCTCCATTAGCGGGACCCCTGCCCTGTTCAGGTCCACAAAGCTGTAATTGCCGTTGCCCTCGTGGATATTCTTTCCCGCGTCCTCTTCCAGATGTATGCGGGTCAGTCCGATCCGCCTCTTCTCCCCGTCAACAATGATATCGACATGACCGTGTTCGCAGAGAGGGAGTTCATACTGGCTGACCTGGTATCCCTTCGGCAGGTCAGGATAGAAGTAGTTTTTCCTCGCAAACCTGCTGAACGATGAAATCCTGCAGTTCATGGCAAGCCCCGTCTTGATTGTAAATTCGACGGCCTTTCTGTTCGCGACAGGAAGGACACCCGGCATACCGATACAGATCTGGCACGTCTGGGTGTTCGGCCCGGAACCGAACCTCGTGGGGCACCCGCAGAACATCTTCGAATCCGTGAGCATCTGCGCATGCACTTCAAGGCCGATTACCGCTTCATATTTCATCTTTCCACCGCAGACACTGCCACAGAGGCACTGAGATAAAGGGCTGGCGAAGAGTTCATGGACATCTCTCCATTCTTCTCCGTGTCGTTCTTCACCTTCCCATAGTATAATCCTATCATGTTCGGGAAGGCAGGCTTGGTGTGAAGCCCTGTATCGCGATTCCTTTCATTGTTGACGACTGCCGTTGTGTCCTCAATATGGGGAATCACCTTCCGTGAAGTCATCGAAGTACCCCGCTGGCGGAATCCCATCGCATCTGCAGGGCTTCGATCCATGCCCGCCTGACGATTCTTTGCAACGCTAAGGTTCATCCTTGTCGCTCCTTTATAACTTCGGCCTCCTCTTGTGCCATTCCGTCGACCGTTCATAGGCATAGGCAGCCCTCAGTATCGTCTTCTCATCAAAATGCCTCCCGATCAGCTGCAGCCCGACGGGAAGATATTCGGAGGTGAAGCCGCAGGGGAGAGAGATCGCAGGCACCCCAGCCAGGTTGACGGATATGGTGAAGATATCTGAGAGATACATCTGCAAAGGGTCTTCCGTCTTTTCACCGAGTCTGAAGGCGGCTGTCGGAGAAGTGGGCGTCACTATGATGTCGACGTCCCTGAAGGCAGCATCGAAGTCCCTCTTGATCAATGTCCGCACCTGCTGTGCCTTCTTATAATAGGCCTCGTAATAGCCCGATGAGAGTGCATAGGTACCAAGCATGATCCTCCGCTTCACCTCATCACCGAAACCCTTAGCCCGCGTGGCCATATACATTTCGAGCAGGTCCCTGCCCTGCTCCCTGAGACCGTACTTAACACCGTCATAGCGTGCGAGGTTCGATGAAGCCTCTGACGTTGCGAGGAGATAATACGTAGCAATCGCGTAATCGGTGTGGGGTAATGAAACCTCCAACGGTATGGCGCCGAGGGATTCGAGCTGCTTTATTGCTCCCTTCACCGAGCTGTCCACATCGCCGTCCATTCCGGAGATAAAGTATTCCTTTGGGATCCCGATCCGTAAGCCCTCGATATCCTGCCCGATGGCGACTGTGAAATCAGGGACCTCAATCGAGGCTGAGGTGGCATCATAGGGATCATGTCCTGAAATGACATTCATCACGATTGCAGAATCCCTCACATCCTTTGTTATCGGTCCAATCTGGTCAAGGGACGACGCAAAGGCAACGAGCCCATAGCGAGAGACGCGGCCATAGGTGGGCTTCAGACCGACAACACCGCAGTGTGAAGCCGGCTGTCTGATGGAACCGCCGGTATCAGACCCCAAGGCGGCGATACATTCGCCGGCAGCAACTGCAGCCGCCGAGCCTCCGCTGCTTCCGCCGGGGATCCTCTCCGGGTCCCAGGGGTTCCTTGTGACAAGGAATCCCGAGTTCTCCGTTGACGAGCCCATGGCAAATTCATCGAGGTTCGTCTTACCCACAAGTACGTAACCCTGTTCCTTCAGCCGAGACGTGACCGTACTTTCGTACGGCGGTATAAAATGTGAAAGAATCTTTGATGCACAGGTTGTCCTGATATTCATCGTGCACATGTTGTCCTTGATCGCCATGGGAATACCGAGGAGCGGCATGGAACAGCCCCTGTCCATCGTCTCCTGGGATTGAGCGGCCATGGTCAGGGCCTCGTCCTTTGTTATGGTGACAAAGGACCTGACGCGGTCCTCCACGGCCTCAAGCCGTTTGAAGACAGAGGACGTTACCTCTCCGGCCGTCACCTCTTTTTTGTCGAGGAGGGCCCTCAGTTCTGATATAACGAGTTCATGGAGTTCCATCTCAAGATCCTTTCAGGGAGCAGCAAAGTGCTCTAGAGTTTAGCACTCTCACCGGGAAAATTGCAAAAAACTTCTACCACCCCTTCCGATGATGGAGGAGCATGTCTTTAGCCCCTTCTCCTGCCCAGCCCCCCACTTGCTGACTAAGGTGTGAAGTTGTTCCTTGAATGCCTGTAGATCCGCTATTGACACCAGTATAGAAGGAAGGCTCTGTCTCAATGGAGTGATTTGCAATTTCCCTTCCTATCCCGCATTATTAAGTCATGGAAATTGTCCGTCTTCACCGCACGTCAAGAATACTCGCGGGCCATCTCTGGGTCTTCTCGAACGAACTTGCCGAGAGTCCGAAGAATCATGAACCTGGGTCTCTCGTGGAACTGCTCGACAGAAAGGATGCCTTTCTCGGGATCGGGTATATCAACCCCCATTCCCTTATTGCCGTGAGGATTCTTACCCGCCAAAGGGAAGAGATCACCCACGATTTTTTCAAGCAGCGGATTCAGCATGCCCTTGATTACAGAAAACAGCTCGTGAAAGAGACGAACTCCTTCAGGGTGATCTTCAGCGAGGGAGATTTTCTTCCCGGTCTCATCGTCGACAAGTATGATGACTGCATCTCTCTCCAGATCCTCACAGCCGGCATGGAGAGATGGACCGATACTATCGTTGAGATCCTTGACCGTATCTTTGCTCCCTCAGGTATCGTCCTGCGTAACGATAGCTCAGCCCGTCTGCTTGAAGGGCTGCGACGGGAGAAGAAGATGATCAAGGGTTCTTTGGATAGACATCCCGTAATCAGGGAAGGCCCCCTGCTCTTTGAAATAGACCCTATGGCAGGACAGAAGACGGGCTTTTTCCTTGATCAGAGGGAGAACAGGATGACCTTCAGCGACCTCGTTGGAGCGGGAGAGGGTCTCGACCTCTTCTGCTACGCCGGCGCCTGGGGCCTTCATCTTGCGAGCAGAGGAGCTGAAGTGACGGGCGTCGACGAGTCTGAAGGCGCGATTTCCCAGGCACAGAAGAACGCGGCCATGAACAATCTTTCGGAAAGATGCAGGGTCCGAAGAGGCGATGTCTTTCATTTCCTGAAAGAGGAAGTGCCGGCTGGGGCCCGTTATGACTTTATCGTCCTCGATCCGCCCGCCTTTGTCAAGGCCAGAACAAAGGTGAAAGAGGCCCTGAAGGGTTACCGGCAGATCAATGGGAATGCGATGAAGATACTGAAAAAGGGAGGCCTCCTTGCAACGTCTTCCTGTTCCTACCACATCGATAAAGAATCATTCCTTGCGATGCTGAGGGCGGCGGCTCGGGATGCAGGCAGGGAGGTGAGACTCATCGAGATGCGCTCCCAGGCAAAGGATCATCCCATACTCCTTTCGATGCCGGAAACAGAGTATCTGAAATGTGCGTTCTTAGAAGTGAGTTAGCAACCTGCGTAAGTTCGACGCCTCTATTTCTCTCGGCTGAAAGAACCACTTCTCAAATTATGAAGCGTGCGTTATAATAGCCGGGGCTGGGCGGTCTCTCGCTCTTGAGGGAAAGGATATTCCGATGACGAAACAAGATATAAGTGAGAAAGCCAGGGCATGGTGGCTTCTCTTTGTTCTGAGCGGCTTGAGCTATGCCATCACCTTTTTTAGTGTTCAGTACACGGGGGAAGAGGCGATTTACACGGTCATGTCCTATGAGATGCGGTATCACGGCTATATCCTTACTCCCATCATGTATGGCGAGAGCTACAACCGCCCTCCCCTTGTCAACCTTCTTATCATAGCAGTCTCTGAGTTGGTCGGCTGGTCACATATGATTGTCGCAGAGCGTCTTGTCGCCGCGCTGGCCACTGTCAGCTCAGGCCTTCTCCTCGCATGGTTTTCACGCAGGCTCTGGGGGGATAGGGATTTCTCCGTCTTCGTGGCTCTCATCTACCTGACGATCGGTGATGTGCTTTTTTATAACGGCTGGCTCGCCTACAGCGATCCTCTCTTTGCTTTTTTTGTGCTGGCCGCAATGCTCATGGGCTGGCTCGCCGTGGAACAGCGGCGCAACACCTATCTGGCTATCTCGCTGCTTGCTCTGTCCTGCGCATTTCTTACCAAAGTGGCGACTGCCTACGTCTTCTATGCCGTGGCGGTGATGATCGTGGCCCACCGAACACGGGCATGGCGGTTTTTGTTCTCACGGCCGTCGATTGCGATGCACCTCCTGGCAATCGCTGTGCCGGTAATATGGTACACGACAGCGCCTGAAGGGGGCAGGATGGCCCACGCGATGCTCGCCAAGGTCTTGCAGAAGATGCAAACCAACGGCATTTTAGCTTACCTTGCCAAGCTCATCTATTTCCCCATTCGGACATCCCTGCAATTCCTGCCCGTTGCAGGGGTCCTTCTTTACACCCGGCTGAGGCGTTATCCGTTATCATCAATGGTTTATGACCCTCGCGTTTCGACGGCTCTTTGGATCGGGATCGTGGGCTATATCCCTCATTGGCTTTCCCCCCACTGCGCAATGCGTTATCTCATGCCTCTCTATGGGATAGCCGCACTCGTCCTTGCGGCTCACGCCTATGGGAATGGGAAAACACGCCGTCTGGTCCTCTCCTGGATAGTAATCGCCATCTTTCTGAAGTACGTCTTCGCCCTATGGGCTTTCCCCTATTACACGAAGCGCTTTCGGCCCGATTTCGATGCGATCGCGAAGGATATCCTTTCAGTGACTCACGGCGAGTCCCTCTATGTGACTGCGGCGGGATGGGAAGGCATCGCAGTGACCGCGCAGATCGACCTCGCGATAGCTCCGAGGCCGCCGCTGGTGCTGCCGCCGCAGGGCTTGGCGCATGGATTTATAATCGCCGAGAAACCGGATCCGGCGATGGGGGAAGTATACCGTTCCTATCACAAGCTCTATTTGCTCTGTAGAGGCGACGCCTGTGCCGGACCAGCCGGCACTCAATAACGATCAGCTGATGCGGAATTCTGGGGACACCATACCCAATTCTGTTCACCCCTTTTCTTCCTCCCCGGTTTTTGTTCAGACAGAACCCGACTTATTTCTTGAGGAACATGCACATACGAAGCTGCCCAGTATGCCGAGAATTCCAAAAGTCATAGCTCCAGACGTAGGTAGCCTTCAGATCAACAAGGGAGCCATTGCTTACAACCTCAGAAAAAAACCCATGTGCGCCTTCAAACGTTGTTATGTCAGTGAAGACCGAGGTACCATGTACGACTAAAGATCCATCGGCTGAGAGGATGGTATCGCGTGTAATTGCAACACCCGGATAATTATCTTCGCGTTGATATAAGTTGCCCCATGTGCTCTCGTGGAATGACAGTGTCCATGAATCTAGAAAAACACTGGCCTTGGAATCGCCACCCGCGCTTGAAGTCACCCGGCTCGAGGCATAATAAACAACGTCTGCCCCAATACATGGGTCTGTCTGGACCGGCGGCTTCACGGAGCCTATGGGTCCGATGCCACCTGCAGCGGATGCATCGGTCGCAACGATGATGGAGACGAGAACCGCAGATAAAGTCGAAAGCCTTTTGAATCTCATGACATCCTCCCAGTGTAAAACTGTACTAAGTTCAGAATTCTGCTCTTTCCCTGAGCGACCTCTGTCAATACTCAGAAGAGAAATCTCCCGACGAGTGGTCCGGAAGGCACCCAGGGTTCATTGTAGTTCCAATCTTTCGAAGAGCTCCGTTATCACCGTATTCGAAAGCACGATGCCCCTCCTCGTAAGCCTGACATGGCTTCCGTCTGACAACAACAGACCGTCCCTCACCAAAGGCTCTGACGCTGTCACGATGTCGATTCCAAGGTTCTCCCCGAATTCCCTGATATTGAGCCCCTCCGTCTTCCGCAGGCCGAGGAATATATACTCCTTTATCGCCTCCTCACAGGAGATCTCGACATCCTCTTCGATAGCAAGATCATCCCGAGCCAAAGTCTCAAGATACTTCCCGATGTCCGCGGTGTTTCTCGTCCTCCTCCCCCCGATGAAACTGTGAGCCCCTGGTCCGACACCCAAATAGTGCCCCCTGTCCCAGTAATTCAGATTATGTCTGCATTCAAAGCCGGGCCTTGCAAAATTTGAGATCTCATAATGGCCAAATCCGGCATTGCAAAAAGCATCTATTGCAAGGCAATACATGTCGATAATCGTCTCTTCGTCAGGTTTCTTAAGCCTCCCCTGTTCGATCAAGCCGTGAAGAGGAGTCCCCTTCTCGGGCGTCAGTTCATAGGCCGAAATGTGCTCAGGAGATAATTCGACTGCCGTTGCAATCGCATGCGACCAGCCCTCCATAGTCTGCCCGGGAATCCCATAGATGAGATCGATCGAAATGTTACCGACCTTCGAATATCGCGCCGCTCCTAGTGCGTTGATCACGTCTTCCCCGCTATGTATTCTGCCGAGCAGTCTCAAGTCCCTGTCATTGAATGCCTGTGCGCCGACGCTCAACCTGTTTATCCCTGCGTCACAGAGCGCACCGATCTTCTCCTCATCAATCGTCCCGGGATTCGCCTCAATCGTCACCTCAGCATGAGGCGCTATCCTGAAGGACTCTTGAATCTTTCTGAGCAGTCGCGCGAGCGCCGGGGCAGGAAGGGTCGTCGGAGTGCCGCCCCCGATATAGATTGTCCGCAATTCTCCAACCCGCTCCTTTCTGAGGTCAAGTTCTCTTGAGACCGCAGCTATATATTCGAGGGCGAGGTCCTCATCATAGGGCACTGAGAGAAAATCACAGTAGATACATTTCTTTACACAGAAGGGGACGTGGATGTAAAGAGCATTCGTCATGGTGCTTTATCAAACACAGGTCGCGGGCTTCTGAATTGCCGTTATGCCTTCGCCGCCGCCTCCCGCCTAAGAGGGCTCCTAGAAAAGATTCCTACTGGGAGACTTCATCGAGTGCCCTGAGAATGGCCGCCTCGCTAATATCCTTTGTGCCGACGAGGCGCACCGCCTTTTTTGTTTTCTCGTTGTTGACGACGACTGTGGGGGTGGCAGTGACCTTATAGGTCCTGGCAATTTCATCATAGAATTTTATTCCCCTGTTGGCGAGCATAAAACTCAGGGGTCTATAGGTGACGTGCAATGGAGTTATCGCCTTCTGAACATCTTCCGTTGACGGCTCCTTGGTCTTCTCTGTCAGGCCCATGAGCGCCCTCCTCAGTTCGAGGTACTTCTCTTTTTCATGGACAAGAAAGGAAAGGTTATAGGGAGTATAATTCAGCGATTCTCCATGGATCGGGACATCGACAAAGACGACCTTGGCCCTTTTCCCGATGGCCGGGACCGTCCTCTCTATCTCCTGCTCAGCCTTGCGGCATGCCGGACAGAACCAGTCCGTCAAAATGAAGACCTCAAGGGAGCTGCTCTTATTCCCCATAATGATGTCAGGGATGTTCTCCTCAGCTTCACTCTTCTGAGCGCCTCTGTAAGCTACATAGAACCCGACGGTAAAGACGATAACGATAACTGATAGCTTTCTTAATACCGGCATAACGGACATTCTCCTCTCTCTCATGGGATTCAGCGTAAAGCCTTTTATCTTTTCGAAAGAAACTATTGCGGCAGTGAAATACACTGTGGCAGCTACCCCGACACACAGCTTGCACCATTGCTGGATCTCATACTTCTGAATGAGAATAAAGGCAAGTTCGGCCCCGCACGCCCCGAAGATCATGAGCAAGAAAAGCTGGGAGAAGATCCTCGATGAGATGCTGAGTTCATGGACAACCCCGGCTATGACAAAGAACGCAATCCCGACAATCGAAAAGGGGATTCCGAAGATGGCATACTTGTGCGCTTCAGCACAGGCAAATGTTCCGCAGAGATCGAGGACCGATGCCACAGAGAGCGCGAGTCCGACAAGAAGAGAAGCCCGTGCGAGAAATCGCTTCGCCATCATTTGTGCCTCCCTGTTGCTTTCTCCTTCATCATTCTATAATATCATATCCCATTGGCTGCCTCCTTATCTTCCCTTTGCATAAAACGATCTTGTACCTGAAGGCAAGATCGTGAGAAGCCGTGTGTCGCGATACCTTCGTTGGTTGCCGCGTGCTCACGTATACTCAATGCGGGCAGCCACCTTCGTCGAAGTCCTCGAAGTACCTCATTGCCGGACTCTCATAGCATGATACAGGGCTCCGATCGATGCCTGCCTGATAGGTTGCAACGGGAAGGTTTACCTTTCGCCGATCTCTGTTATATACTTCGATCATGTCAAAGGATGCATTCCAAAGACTGATCGACATCATGGCTGCCCTTCGCGGCGAGAACGGCTGTCCATGGGACAGGGAGCAGACCAGAGAGTCTCTGAAGCCCTTCCTCGTTGAAGAGACCTACGAGGTTCTTGAGGCGATCGATGAGGGCAAACCTGAAATGATAAAAGAGGAACTTGGGGACCTCCTCTTCCAGATCATCTTCCATTGCCGCATCGCTGATGAGCGCAAGGAGTTTACCATGACTGACGTAGCCGATGCGATTGCTGAGAAGATGATCGGAAGGCATCCCCATGTCTTTGGAGATGCCCGGTTCGAGACCTCCGAGGAAGTCCTCAGGCAATGGGAGGACCGGAAAAAGGAGGAGGGGAAGAACAGGGAATCGATTCTTGAGGGGATCCCGAAGAGCCTCCCTTCCCTTCTCAAGGCGCACAGGATACAGGCGAGGGCGTCACGTGTCGGCTTTGACTGGAGACAGGTGGATGACGTTCTCGAAAAGCTCGAAGAAGAATTGCGGGAATTCAGGACGGCCCTCGAAAAAAAGGACCAGAAAGAGATCGAAGACGAGCTTGGAGACATCTTCTTTGTCCTGGTGAATATTTCACGGTTCGTGGGCGTCAATCCCGAGGATGCCCTGCGGAAGACGATCAGCAAGTTCATCTCGCGCTTTCGCCATATCGAGATGGCGGCCAGCGAATCGGGCAGGAAGTTGTCAGAGATGACCCTCGAAGAAATGGATGCCCTTTGGGACGAGGCGAAGAAGAGAAGAAAAGGCTGAGAGAAGGTTTAGCCTTCTTCGCCTGCCCTCATGCCGACGGTACGAGCACTTTGCCCGTAAGCTCGTCCATAAGGGCCTTGACAGGGACGATCTTGTCAACGCGGCTGGCATTTGTGCCGACGGTGTAGAGAGGTTCTTCCCTGTCGGGATTATAACCCGCAGAACTGAGAAGTCCATTGCAGATACAGAAATGGTGTTCGTTGCTCTCCTTGGCTGGACAGATGCTGAATTTGCCGTCCCTATCTTTGAGAAGCACATATCCCTTGTCGCACTTCGGCTTTCTCAGCCTCTTGAGCGCGGAGACATACATAGGAGACTGTTTTATCACCCTGAAAGGCAGGCCACAGGGTGAACCAGGATCATGAGCAACGATGATGTCCTCCTCCCTGGCGCCGACCACGGCCCGTTTATAGTCATCCGTCGCGCTGCTCTCTTCCGTCGCGAGGAATCGCGTCCCCATCTGAACACCGTCTGCACCCATCTTGAAAAATTTGAGGATATCCTCATGAGTATAGATACCCCCGGCGACGATAACGGGGAAGTCTCCGTATTTCCTCGCCATCTCCTTAACAGGCGCGAAGAGGTTTTCGAGCCTGTTGCAGTCAAGGTCTATCTGGTCGATCTTAAAGCCAAGGTGACCGCCGGCAAGGGGACCTTCGAGAACCACGGCATCAGGTCTGGAGCCGATCTTCTCCCATTTCTTGCAGATGATATCGAGGGCCCGCGAAGATGAAACGATAGGGATCAGGGCCGTATCCTTCTGGGGCTGAATAGCAGGAAGAGTCAGGGGGAGCCCTGCCCCTGCAATGATCGCATCGGCCCCGGCGTCAAGAGCACCTCTCACAGAGTCGTTGAAGTCCCTGACCAGGGCGTTCATGATGTTGATGCCGACAAAACCCCCGGCAGCCTTCGAGCGCGAGACTTCTTCGTAGGAGGCCTCGTAAGTGCTGTATTTCTTGCCGGTCCTCTTCGTCAGGAGCCTGTCGAGGCAGGCACTTGATATTATGCCGAGTCCTCCCTCCCTTGCAACGGCGGATGCAAGAGGATAGAGGGATACGCCTACACCCATCCCCCCTTGTATGATGGGTACCCGTATCTTTTTTCCTCTTATGACGAGCGCAGGCAGCGCCTGTTCCTGATCAAACATGAAAAAACCTCGCAGACTGCGGAAAGAGTTTCCTAGGCGGGATGCCAGCCACGAGAAATTCCTTCCTTTGGTCCTGAAACAATGCCGCTGTCATTAATTGTTATTATAACAATATTTTACCAAGAAAATCTTCCGGAAATATTTCCTTCTCACCCCCCCGGCCGGCAGAAAGGATCCGTTCCTCCCCTCCGGCTGTACAAGGGCCTCGGAAGGAAGCATTGACATTTCGTCCCGGGACCCTCCATAATGTAAGTAAGCACTAACAATCATGAAGACCGCGGTCACGAGAGAAAAGATCATCGATGCAGGGCTCAAGACGTTTTCGAGGAGGGGTTATCTCGGCTCGACAACGAAAGAGATCGCCGGCAAAGCCGGGATCGCCGAGGTGACGCTCTTCAGGCATTTCCCTTCAAAGGAGGAGCTCTTCGAAGAGGTGATAAGCACCCATTCCTTCCTGCCGACGCTGAAGGGACTCCTCCCTGAGGTCTCGACGATGGCCTTTGAAGATGCCCTCACCCTCATCGCACGGAGGTTTCTCGATACCCTCAACCTGAGAAAGGATATGATTAAGATCATGCATTCGGAGATGCATCGCTACCCGGAGAAGATCCAGAAGATATACCACGCCTTCGTCGACGAGATCAGGAAGACCCTCGCTTCCTATTTTGTTGAAATGCAGAAAAAGGGGGTCCTCAGGGAGTTTGACGCGGCCCTCGGAGCGAGGGCATTTTTCGGGATGTTTTTGTCCTATTTCAACGCCGAGGAATTTCTCACGTCCAAGAGGCACCGGACGGTTGATCCTGAAAAGACGATCAGGGAGTTCGTTGAGATCTTCATACAGGGAACGGTGAAATAACAAGGATGATGAAAAAACTCCTGTTCGGCTTTCTCATTATGACGGTCCTCGGCATTGCAGCCCTCCTCTCCTTCAGAAATAAGGAGACCCTGCCAAAGTACCGGACGGAAAAGGTCACCAGGGGAGAGATTGTGATGAAGGTAACAGCCACAGGAACGGTGAACGCCGTCACAACCGTCCTCGTTGGGACCCAGGTCTCGGGTACGATAAAGGAGATCTTTGTCGATTTCAATTCGCTTGTGAAAAAGGGCCAACTCATTGCCCGGATCGACCCGGCCCTCTTCGAGGAGCAGGTAGCCCAGGCAAAGGCAAATTTTCTCTCTGCAAAGGCCACACTCGAAAAATCGAATACGGCCCTTGTTGACGCCAAGAGGACCATGGACAGGAACAGGGAGCTCTTCTCAAAAAATCTCATCGCACGGAGTGACCTCGACACGGCCGAAACAAACTACGAGAGCGCCAGGGCTCAGGTCGGCGTCTCCAAGGCCCAGGTGGCGCAGGCGGAGGCTGCCCTGAAAAATGCAGAGACAAACCTCGGCTATACGCGGATCGTCTCACCCGTTAACGGGACCGTCGTCTCGAGGAATGTTGACGTGGGACAGACGGTCGCAGCGAGTTTCCAGACGCCCACGCTCTTCACGATTGCTCAGGACCTGACGAAGATGCAGATCGATACGAATGTTGACGAAGCGGACATCGGCAAGGTGAAGATCGGGCAGGACGTCGAATTCACCGTGGACGCTTACCGTGACGTCACCTTCAAGGGGAAGGTCGGCCAGGTGCGGATCGCGCCGATCACCGTCCAGAATGTTGTCACGTACGACGTCGTCATTACCGTGAATAATCCTGATTTTAAACTGAACCCCGGCATGACTGCAAACGTTTCGATCATTGTGGCCCAGAAGCAGGACGTGCTGAAAATACCGAATGCCGCCCTCAGATTCAAGCCTGCAGACAAGACAAAGGCGAAACAGCCGCAGAAAGGATCGGGTATCTGGATTCTCGAAAACGAAAAGCCGAAGCGCCTCCCCGTCAGCATCGGCGTGAGCGACGGGAACTTTACCGAGATCGTGACGGGAGACGTGAAAGAGGGTCAGGAAGTGATCATAGAGGCGTTGACAAGACCGAAGAGTCCTTCGACGTCTGGCCCGAGAATGTTCTGATATGCCACTCATCGAGGCACGGGAAATCAACAAGGTGTACAGGCTCGGCGATATCGATCTGGAGGCACTCTCCGATGTCTCTGCAACCATTGAAAAGGGGGAAATGGTCGCGATCATGGGGCCTTCGGGCTCAGGCAAATCCACATTCATGAATATCCTCGGATGTCTCGATACACCGACAGGCGGCCGGTACCTTTTGGAGAGTATCGATGTGGGCAAACTCGACAGGGACGAACTGGCAGGGATAAGGAACAAGAAGATCGGTTTTGTCTTTCAGGGCTTCAATCTCCTTCCAAGGACGTCTGCCATGGAGAACGTCCAGCTCCCGCTGTTATACAACGGACTCCCTTCAAAGCAAAGAAAGGAGCGGGCAATCGCAGCGCTCAGGAGCGTGGGGCTTGAAGACAGGGAGAACCATCACCCCAACCAATTGTCAGGGGGCCAGCAGCAGAGGGTGGCGATCGCGAGGGCACTCGTGAATGACGCCCCCATCATCCTCGCCGATGAACCTACGGGCAACCTCGACACAAAGACGAGCAATGAGATTATGGAACTCTTTGTTAAACTGAACACGGAATCGGCCATCACCGTTATCCTCGTGACTCACGAACAGGACATAGCGGCGTTCAGCAGGCGGATCATCCGTTTCCTCGACGGCCGCATCGTGAGCGACAGGCCGGCAAAAGGATAAGAAGGATCATTGATGATAAATATCCCGGCGACGATACGGATATCCTTCAGGGCAATCAGGGTGAACAAGATGCGGTCCGCCCTCACCATGCTCGGAATCATCATCGGAGTCGGAGCGGTAATCGCGATGCTTGCCGTCGGCACCGGGGCAAGGGAACAGATATCGGCACAGATTGCGAGCATGGGAAGCAACCTCCTCATCGTTCTTCCCGGATCGACGACGTCGGGAGGGGTGAGAATGGGCTCGGGGACACAGCCAACGCTCACCACGGGAGATGCAGAGGCTATACTCAAGGAGTCTCCGGCTGTTGCCGAGGTCGCCCCTGTATTGAACGGGGTGGCCCAGATCGTGTACGGCCATCAGAACTGGTCTACGGTTGTAGTCGGCACGACGCCGGGTATGCTGGAGGTGAGAGACTGGCCGCTCTCTGCCGGCAAACCCTTCACCCAGCAGGACATAAACAGCGCTACGAAGGTCTGCCTGCTGGGGCAGACGGTTGTGGATAATCTCTTCGGGGACATGAACCCGGTCGGTCAGGTCGTCAGGATCAAGAAGATCCCCTTCATCGTAATCGGAGTCCTTGCAGTCAAGGGGCAATCTCCCCAGGGACAGGACCAGGATGATACCATATATATTCCTGTGACAACAGCCCAGAAGAAAGTGTTCGGAACGTCCTTCCCCGGCATGGTAAGGGTTATCATGGTCAAAGCCAGGAGCGCTGAAAACCTTGATACGGCAGAGAATCAGATAACAGAACTGCTCAGGCAGAGACACCATATCGGCCAGAAACAGGACAATGATTTTACGGTCAGGAACCTGACACAGATGATGCAGGCGGCGGAGCAGTCAACGAAGGTGATGACCCTGCTCCTTGGGGCTATCGCTTCCGTCTCTCTCCTTGTCGGCGGGATCGGGATCATGAACATCATGCTCGTTTCGGTGACTGAGAGGACCCGGGAAATAGGAATCCGGATGGCCGTGGGCGCAAAGACATGGGACATACGACTACAGTTCATAATCGAAGCCCTTTCGCTTTCCCTGATAGGGGGCGTCGCAGGCATTATCGCCGGCCTGACAGGTTCGAAGGCGGTCTCAATGATCGCAGGCTGGACGACGATAGTCTCTCTTTCGTCGGTCCTTCTCGCCTTCGGCTTTTCCGGCCTCGTAGGGATCTTTTTCGGGTTTTATCCCGCATACAAGGCATCTCTTCTTGACCCCATTGATGCATTACGGTATGAATAATGAGAAATGCACGGAGATTATAACGATGAGAGGAAGGAAACGACCATTATGAGGATAAGATTGAGGATAAGATCGTTCTTCATCTGCCTTGCCCTATTGGCCCTGGCGGTCTTGAGGACGCCCGACGCCGTCCTTGGTGCTGAAGAATCTTCTCCCCCCGATGAGCAGACAAGAGCATTCCGGGAAGATATGATACGAAAAGGCGAGCTCCTCACCCTTGAGCGGTGCATCGAGATCGCGCTTAAGCGCCAGCCGAACATCATCGCCGCCCTGTACACTGTGGACGTCAACAGAAACAGGGTGGGAGAGGCGTTATCCAACTATTATCCCCAGATTGAGGCAAACGCCTCCTACACCAGGCTCAAACCTTTTACGGGGACACAGAAACTTGTATCCACAGGACTTTCCGGGACATCCGTCAGCACTTCGACGGCTTCCTTTGATCAGTATAGCGGCACCCTCACCCTCAACCAGATTATCCACGATTTCGGAAGGACTTCGTCTCAGGTTTCGATCTCGAGGCTCAATCTTGCCTCCTCGGGAATGGACCTCGAAAATGTTTCTGAGCAGATCGTCCTGAACGTAAAGCAGACATACTACGCGGTCCTGCTGGCAAAGAGGAACAAGGCTGTGGCAGATGAGACGGTACAACAGTTCCAGCAGCACCTCGAACAGGCAAAGGGCTTTTATGAGGTCGGAACCCATCCAAAATTCGACGTGACAAAGGCAGAGGTTGATTTGAGCAATGCAAAGCTGAACCTCATAAGGGCTGATAACGCCGTAAGACTCGCAGTCGTAAATCTCAATAACGCGATGGGTGTGCCAGACGCTCCTGACTACATCCTTGAAGACAATCTTTCCTTCGAAAAATACGCAATAACCTTTGAGGGGGCCCTCTCGACAGCCTTTACGAACAGGCCCGACTTAAAGTCAATCATCGCAAAGAGAAAGGCAGCCGAGGAATCCATCGCCCTCGCCAGGGCGAATTATTATCCGACAATCTCGGGCAATGCTGCTTACAATGTATTTGGAACCGACTTTCCTCTCAGCAGCGGCTGGAGTATTGGGGCGGCGGTTTCATTCCCGATCTTCAGCGGTTTTCTCACCAAACATCAGGTGGACGAAGCGAAGGCGAACCTGAACGTCATCAAGGCCAACGAAGAGTCTCAGCGTCTGAGTATATTCCTCGATGTCCAGCAGGCGTACCTCAACCTTAAGGAGGCAGGGGAGCGGGTCCCGACAGCCGAACTCACCGTGACGCAGGCAAAGGAGAACCTCGATATCGCCAACGGCAGATACTCCGCGGGAGTCGGAAGCCCTATAGAGGTCACGGATGCACAGGTCGCATACACCAATGCAGAGACTGCCTATAGTCAGGCCCTCGCTGATTATAAGGTTGCCAAGGCCGCTCTCGAAAAAGCGATGGGGAGCAGATGATGGAATATAAGAGAAAGCACATAACGGCTCTCTTCTCTGGTCTCATGATATTCGCCCTCTTTTCCCTTGTTGCATGCACGGACAAGAAGATTAAACAGGAGACTCCAAAAGCGGTTCCCATTAAGGCAGCTCTTGTTAACCAGAAAACGGTGCCTCTTCAGATCACCGCCATCGGGAATGTCGAACCCTTTTCCTCTGTAGCGGTCAAGGCCCAGGTCGGCGGCGAGCTCAGACGGGTCCACTTTAAGGAAGGTCAGGACGTGAACAAGGGCGACATGCTCTTTACCATCGACCCCCGTCCTTACGAAGCTGCGCTCATGCAGGCTGAGGCAAACCTTGCCCGCGACTCCGCACAATTGGAAAACGCCCGTCAGGAGGACCACAGGTATGAGGAACTGGTGAAGAAAGGCTATGTAGCGCAGTCGCAATTCGACCAAATCCGCACCAACTATACCGCCCTTGAGGCGGTGGTCAAGGCTGACAAGGCGGCCATCGAGAATGTGCGGCTCCAGGTCGGATACTGTTTCATCCGCTCCCCTCTCACAGGACGGACCGGCAATCTCATCTCCTATGAGGGAAATCTGATCAAGGCTAACGCAGATACGGCCATGGTCGTCATCAATCAGATCCAGCCGATCTATGTCGGGTTTTCAGTACCGGAAAAATACCTCGGTGAGATAAAAAAGCGCATGGCCTCAGGAAAGCTGGGCATAGATGTCTTTATCTCGCCTGAGGACAGATCGCCGGTTCAGGGTGTGCTGACCTTTATCGACAACACCGTCGACACTGCAACAGGGACGATAAAACTCAAGGGCACCTTTACAAACCAGGAGAAACGTCTCTGGCCTGGTCAGTTCGTCAATATTGTCCTGACACTCGCCGATCAGCCGAATGCAATTACCGTCCCGACGCAGGCGGTCCAGACAGGCCAGAGTGGTCAGTATGTCTATGTTATAAAGCAGGACCAGACTGTCGAGATGCGGCCTGTCGTTGTGGCGAGGACCTTTGGCAGTGAGTCCATTGTCGAAAAGGGTCTGCAGTCTGGCGAGAAGGTCGTGACTGACGGCCACCTCCGTCTTGTTCAGGCCTCGAAGGTAGAGATCAAAGGCGAAGGGGAAGGCGGCAAGAAATGAATATCTCGGAGCTCTTCATCCGCCGTCCAATCATGACAACCCTCGTCATGCTCGCTATCCTCATCTTCGGTATCGCAGCATACCGTCTCCTTCCCGTGAGCGACCTCCCCAATGTCGATTTTCCTACGATCCAGGTGACAGCCGGTCTTCCAGGCGCCAGCCCGGAGACCATGGCCTCTGCCGTGGCCATCCCCCTTGAGCGCCAGTTCTCAACCATCGCAGGACTCGATTCGATGACCTCCACGAACGGTCTCGGCAACACGATGATAACACTCCAGTTCAGCCTCAGCAGGAACATCGACGCAGCGGGACAGGACGTTCAGGCGATGATCGCCAAGGCGATGAAACAACTCCCTCAGAATATGCCGAGCCCTCCGACATACAGCAAGGTAAACCCCGCTGACCAGCCGGTGATCTACCTCTCGCTCAGCTCTGCCTCGCTCCCCCTTTCTCAGGTTAACGAATATGCGGACACCTTCATGGCCCAGCGCATATCCATGATCAGCGGTGTCGCCCAGGTCCAGATCTTCGGGGCCCAAAAATACGCAGTACGCGCCCAGGTAGACCCCCGCGCCCTTGCAGGAAGAAAGATCGGGATCGATGAAGTCGGCAGCGCCCTCGAGCGGCAGAATGTCAACCTTCCCACAGGCACCCTTGAAGGCAAGCAGCAGGCCTTCACGATCCAGGCCACCGGCCAGCTCTTCACTGCCGCCGATTACCGGCCCCTCATCGTTGCCTACCGAAACGGCTCTCCGGTGCACCTTGAGGAGATCGGAAGGGTTATCGACAGCGTCGAAAACAACAAGGTGGCGAACTGGTACAATAAGGACCGGGCAGTGGTCCTGGCCATTCAGCGACAGCCCGGTACGAATACGGTGGAAGTCGTAGACAGTATCAAGAACCTCATTCCCGTATTTCGCTCTCAGATGCCGCCTTCCGTGGAACTCAACGTCCTGTATGACCGTTCCGTCTCGATTCGCGAGTCCGTCAGGGACGTTAAATTCACCCTCGTCCTGACCATCTGCCTTGTGGTGATGGTGATCTTCCTCTTCCTTCGCAACCTCTCTGCTACGATCATCCCGAGCCTTGCCCTTCCCTTCTCGATCATCGGTACCTTCGCTGCCATGTATCTCATGGGATTCAGCATCGACAACATCTCTCTCATGGCCCTCACGCTCTCCGTCGGGTTCGTTGTCGATGACGCAATTGTCATGCTCGAGAATGTCGTGCGCCACATGGAACACGGCGAAGGGGCACTGGAAGCAGCCCTCAAAGGCTCAAGGGAGATCGGCTTCACCATCCTCTCCATGACACTTTCTCTCGTAGCTGTCTTTATCCCAGTGCTCTTCATGGGAGGGATCCTTGGCAGGCTCCTCCATGAATTCGCCGTGACGATAAGCATGGCGATCCTCATATCAGGTCTTGTTTCCCTGACACTCACCCCTATGCTTTGCAGCCGCTACCTGAAATCCCCGGGTGGGGTTCAGCATGGCCGCCTTTATCTTCTTATGGAGCGTTTCTTTGATGGGATGCTCCATACTTACGAAAGGACACTGAAAATCGTCCTCCGTCACCGCCCTGCTATGCTGATTGTTACTGCAGTCCTTACTGTCGTGACAGTCTGGCTCTTCACGAAGATGCCCATGGGGTTCCTGCCGACCGAAGACACGGGTTCCATCTTTGCCTTTACCGAAGCGGCCGAGGGCATCTCCTTTGAAGACATGACAAGACACCAGAAGGAACTGGCTGAGATCGTCTCAAAGGAGCCAAATGTGGACTCTTTCATGTCAGCCATCGGCGCGAGCGGCATCAGTGTTGCGAACAATACAGGCCGTATCTTCATGCGCTTAAAACCCCGGGACGAGCGCAGAATGAGCGCAGACGAGATCATCCAGAAGTTGCGTCCCCAAGTTGCCACCGTGCCGGGCATCCGCATGTTTATGCAGAATCTCCCGGCCATCAGAATCGGAGGCCAGCTGACAAAGAGCCAGTACCAGTTCACCCTCCAGAGCCCGGATACCGATCTCCTTTACAAGTCAGCCACTGAACTGGAGAACAAGATGCGCGGCCTCACGGAGCTCCAGGATGTTACCAGCGACATGCTGATCAAGAGTCCCCAGGTGAATGTGGAGATCAACAGGGACAAGGCCTCTGCCCTTGGTTTGACCGCTGATCAGATCGAGGACGCCCTCTATTACGCTTACGGATCACGCCAGGTCTCGACGATTTATGCTCCGAACAACCAGTACCAGGTCATTCTTGAACTGGACCCGAAATACCAGAGTGACCCTGCCGCGCTCTCGATGCTCTATGTCCGTTCCAACTCAGGGCAGCTCGTTCCGCTGAACACCGTGGCGAGCCTCACAAGGAGTTTAGGACCATTGACGGTAAACCACCAGGGCCAACTCCCTGCAGTCACAATCTCATTCAATCTCAAGCCCGGGGTCGCCCTCGGCGATGCGGTGAAGATTGTCGGAAAGGTCTCCCGTGAAACCCTGCCCCCGACTATCAGCACGAGTTTTCAGGGATCGGCCCAGGCCTTCCAGTCCTCCATGCAAGGACTCTGGATCCTCCTCATCATGGCGATCCTCGTCATCTACATAGTGCTCGGCATCCTTTATGAGAGCTTCATCCATCCCCTGACGATCCTTTCAGGTCTCCCCTCGGCAGGCTTCGGCGCCCTCGTTACCCTCATGGCCTTCAACAAGGACCTGAACATTTATGCCTTTGTCGGAGTGATCATGCTCCTCGGAATCGTCAAGAAGAACGCCATCATGATGATCGACTTTGCCCTCGAAAACCAGCGTACCGAAGGGAAATCACCGCTCGAAGCGATTTACCAGGGCTGTATCATCAGATTCAGGCCCATCATGATGACGACGATGGCCGCACTCATGGGAACCCTCCCGATCGCCCTCGGCTTCGGCGCCGGCGGTGAATCGAGAAGACCCCTCGGCCTTGCAGTGGTGGGCGGATTGCTAGTCTCCCAGCTGCTTACGCTCTACATAACACCCGTTGTGTACACTTACATGGACGCCTTCCAGACATGGCTGGGAGGGAGGAAGAACATTCCGGTCCCGGCTGAGGAGGGTTAGTCCCCCCCGACGGCATCTATATTACGGCGCATTACAAAGAGACCCAGCTGGAAAAGACAAAGGTCGGGCAGAAGGTGGAGATAAAAGTCGATACTTATCCCGGCAAGAAGTTCAAAGGAACGGTCGAGAGCATTATGGCAGGAACAGACTCTGTCTTCTCCCTCTTCCCTCCTGAGAAAGCAAAAGGGAATTTCGCGAAGGTAGTTCAGAGGGTGCCCGTAAAGATTATTTTTGATAAAGACACGGACAAGGAGCATGTTCTAAGGAGATGAGATCGAAGATGTGGCATTTGATGACGAGCCGTGGATAAGAAAAGGCCGCGGAGGGACGCGTTACATGCTTGGTTATGCGGTAGCGGGCCGTTATCTTTTTGTTGTTTATCTGTTGAAAGGAAAAGGCATTGCGAGAGTAATTATGCAATGGATATGGACGAGAAGACAAGGAAGATGTACAAGAAAAGGGGCAAGTGATGAAGAAACTTCCAGAATTTAAGACAGAAGAGGCAGAAATAAGATTTTGGGAAACGCACTCGATTGCCGACTACTGGGATGAGCTTGAAGAAGGCAGGGAGATTTTTAGGAGACCCAAGCTTACTCCGATTACCCTGAAGTTCGACCCGCTCGTGCTGAAGAAGATCAAAATGCTTGCGCGCAAAAGGGGGATTTCCTACAATGCGTATATACGCTATTTGGTCGCCAAAAGCGTTGAGAAGGAAATGCTTCCCGCAGGCCGCTAAAGATATAGCGGGGATACGGCCCATCGCATCCAAATCACGCAAGATTGGCCGCTTATCGACCGGCCTCTGGCATGTCCGTGGTGCCTGCCATTCTGGTCGGGACGTGAAGGCACTGTGTTAATCGGAATTATGCCCGCTCCATCTTGGGAGCATTCGGCGTCTTGCCTTCGCTTAAAATCTCACCCTTGATTCCGACAACAACTTCCTTATAGGGGATGTCCTTCCCTGATGCCTTCAGGGCCTCTTTGACGAGATAAGCCAATCCGCCGCAGCACGGGACTTCCATTCTGAGTATGGTTATGCTCTTCACCGAATTGACCTTGAAGAGCTCCGTAAGCTTTTCATAATAGTACTTCGAATCGTCGAGTTTCGGGCACGCTATAAGGAGTATCTTACCCCTGATGAAACGGCTGTGAACATTGATCGTCGAAAATGCCGCGCAGTCCGCTGCCAGGAGGAGATCTCCATCCTTGAGAAAGGGCGCGTTCGTCGGGACTAGTTTCAACTGTATAGGCCAGTTCATCAGCTGAGGTTTCGTATCACCCTCATCCTTGCTGACATCAGTCTCAGCCTTCTGGGAGAAGTCGACAGCCCTTGTACCGGGGCATCCTGAAAGCTCCTCTTTCGGGGTTTTTATTTTGTCAACATGTATTTCTGTTGCTTTCTCGTCAAAGGGGTCGGCTTCCCTCTGCACAATCCTGAGAGCGCCCGTAGGGCATCCGCCAATGCAGGCGCCAAGCCCGTCGCAGTATATCTCCTTCACAAGCTTTGCCTTGCCGTTCACGATCTGGAGGGCAGCCTCCGCACAGTCGACAATGCACTGACCGCATCCGTTGCACTTCTCTTCATCGATCTCTATGATGTTCCTTATTGCCATTCCCACAATCCTCCTCGACGAGATGTCTTGTACCTCCAGTATAAACGATCTCCTTTCGGTGATCCATAACAGCGGTCATATCGTATTGAGCGGGAGCATCGACTCCTGATAGACTACGGCATGGACGACTGGAAGGGAAACATATACTTTATCCTCGTGGAACCGAGGGAACCCGGCAATATCGGCGCCTCTGCAAGGGCGATTAAGAATATGGGATTCAGAAACCTCTGTCTTGTGAAGCCTCAGGCCGGGATGTCGGAAGAGGGGAGATGGTTCGCCCGCAATGCCCATGATGTCCTTGACTCTGCAGAGAGGTTTTCTTCGCTCGAAAAGGCGATGAGAGACAAAGCGCTCGTAGTGGGAACGACCCGGAGGACAGGGAAGAGACGCGGCGTGATACTCCCTGTCGAAACAGGGGCGTCAAGGATTTACAACGCCGCAAGAAACAATAAAGTCGCCATACTCTTCGGGAGGGAGGCGAGAGGACTCTTCAACGCCGAGGTTGACGAGTGCGGTTTTATGATCACCATCCCGAGCAGCGCAATGCAGCCTTCCCTCAATCTTGCACAGGCAGTCCTCATCATCGCATATGAACTCTCAAAATGCGCGCAAGTGCTAAAGAATGAAACCGGCAAGGGCCGAAAGAGAAAGCCGGACAACTCGACACTGAAAGATGACCTGATTGCTCATGGAGAGGTCGACCGGTTATACGCGAGGATCTCAGGCGTGCTGGAGCTCCTTCAATACATTCCGAAGGGCGACAGGAATCTCAGGGAAAAGATCATCGCCAACCTGAAGCACTTCATCGGCAGGGCAGGCATTACCGAGTGGGAGCTGAACATGCTTCACGGCGTCTGCACCCAGATCAAGAAGAAGATCGGAGAGAGGTGAATGGAGAGAGCGCCGCGTCTAGCCCGTCCCCAGAGCCTTCGCTTGCTGAATTGTGTAACGCTGATATTGGAAGCATTTGCTTTTTTTACTGTATAATATATCAATTTCTTCATGGATGTCTTTTTACTATAGAACGGTACCTCTAAGGTGGTGGCGCAGAACGATGTTCTCCTTCAGACTCTTTTGTGCATAACGCTCGTTGCTGAGGGGGATGAAGTTTATGCTGCGTTAATGAACATGAGGAGGTTTCTCGTTAGGTGAGCGGATTACCTGGGCGCAATCGGGCAGAAGAGAATCTACTCTTCACCCAGTTCGCGGTCGATCACGCGGTTGACGGCATTACCTGGATAGGAAAAGACGGGCGTTTCAGGTATGTCAATGATGCCTTCTGCCGGTCTCTCGGTTACTCGCGGGATGAATTA
>Ga0335070_10002046_pt1 | contig 23473 bp, 23 predicted proteins | sample Lox_Sample_13_FD_206722 | JGI IMG/M metagenome (GOLD analysis project Ga0335070, IMG submission 206722) | Soil microbial communities from Loxahatchee National Wildlife Refuge, Florida, United States - Lox_Sample_1.3 | ecosystem: Environmental > Terrestrial > Soil > Wetlands | place: USA...
AACACCTATCAAAGATCACATCCATCGCTATCCTCCTGTTTCCTCTAATCTTACCGCATACGGATAGCTCAGGATAACCCCAATTTTCATCCACCTTTGTGAGCCCCGGCTCATGAGGATTCCCGCGCAGGCAGGGTGACGCCTGGGCTGAGAAAAGACGATTTCCACCGTTTCATTTGCTGACCACTTGACATTTAAGCCCTTTCAGCTACCATTAAACTAAGGGGAATTGAGAGTCCTCTCGATTTCATATATGGGCAGGGAGCTCATGTGCGAAAAGGCAGGCATGCTCAAAAGGCCGGTGAGAGCCGTGTCATTGGTTAAGCACGAGAGCCTGTCTTTTACGATGCGCGGGTCAGGCAATGTATTGGTCTGCGATACCATACATCCGCGTTAATCGGGAGGGGAAAACCATGAAAAAACATTCTTTCGTATTTCCGGCAGTGGCGTTGATTGCTTTTCTCTTATCAGGTTGCCTCGTCTACACGGTTGGGTCGTATCAGGGGACCAACAAGATTGTCCCTCGTTTATGGGCCTTTACCATTGAGCATGATCTTCCAATTCCCAATATAAGCAATCATGGAGAGGCAAGTTCCGTCTATGTCTACAAGAATACCTTTTATATAGCCGGGTACTATTATGATGGTGAGAAGAACGTCCCATGTTACTGGACAAGCACAACCGAGCCCAACGTGCCCGGTGTCATCTGGATAAGGACGGACCTTCCCGGCGGTTCCAACGGAAAGGCAAATTCCATCTTTGTTTCCGGAGGCACGGTCTATACGGCCGGACACTATGATAATGGTACCCTTCAAGTCCCCTGTTATTGGACTGACACAACAAAGACCGACCTCGACAGCGCCGGTGTGGGGGGAGAGGCAAACTCCATCTTTGTGTCCGGCAGCACAGTCTATACAGCCGGATATTATTATGGTAAGTATTATCATGTCCCCTGTTATTGGACCGGCACAACCAAGACCGACCTTGACAGCGCCGGCGGCGGGGGAGAGGCAAACGGCATCTTTGTTTCCGGGGGCACGGTCTATACGGCCGGATATTACAATAGTTATCCGAAAGGACCTTGTAATATTGCCGATCAGCAGGTCGCCTGTTACTGGACCGGCAAGACGAGGACCGACCTTGACAGCGCATGTTCTTCATACGCAGCTGCAAATTCCGTCTATGTCTCCGGCAACACGGTCTATACAGCCGGTTGGTATTATGTGACGGGCCTTTCCGGTTATAATTACTGGCAAACGGTCCCTTCTTACTGGACCGGCACAACCAAGACCAACCTTGACAGCATTAATGGAGAGGCAAAGTCTATCTATGTGTCTGGCAGCACGGTCTATACGGCTGGAGATCTTTCTGATGTTTCGGTAGGTGGTCAAGTCGCTTGTTATTGGAAAGGCACGACGAGGACCGTCCTTGGTGGTAGTAATGGAAAAGCAGTTTCTATTTTTGTATACCCATAACGGATACGTTTGGCGACGCGCAATTTTAGAAACAACGTCCCCAAAGTCTTACCCTTTAACGAGTTAAATAACCCGCAGGGGAACCAGCAAACTGAAAAAACCGCAGAGGCTATTCGCGGTCGGGTTGATTTTTTTGTTGTGCCAGATTTTGTTCGTCTTGTTCTTTGCCACTCCTACCGATTGCAAGACTGCCATCGGACAAAATGTAAAAAGGAATAGTTGTGGACTTCATGATGAATTCGTCCGTAAGGTGTCTCACCTCAGTCGTCATTGAATTTAATATGAGGTTTATAATTTCGTCCACAATATTCTTTACTGTACTAACATCATCGGCTGATAGATTAATTTTTTGGACGGGCAAGAATTGCTCTTTGTAGCGGCTCATATCACAGTTGTATATAAACCCGTCTTCGATAAATACCAGATTTCTTAATGCCTCTTCAATTTTGGAATGAAACATACTATTCCTGTAATCTGTCAGTTTACGAAATTTCGAGTAGAGGGCAGAGGGAGCGTTATAATGCTCGTGCAAAAAACCTTCACATAAAACCGGCAAGAGTTTTAACTTCTGTTCAATATCGAATCTTTCCTCGATCTTTAATCCGCTTGCCCTCAAGTTCTTTTTCAGAAACGAATGTAGAAGAATATTCAAAAAGCCTTCCACCGCCATAAAAAAATAGCTGATTGCCGATGAGAAATACATGCCGCATGCAAGCATAAACTTATCCATATGTTCTCTTTTGTCTTCATCATATAAGTCTGCTGTTCTGGCGTCATATTTGAGAAATTCATTACGAAGATATTCTTCCTGAATCACTGCAGTAGCAAGCATCTGTTCCGCACTTATATAATTGGACCGATAAACATTTAAGAGCAGATAAAAATTGAGATTGTCATTTCTTTCAAGCTCTTTAACCGGGTCGAACAGCTTATTGTTCGCCTCTTTCTTGGCCTCATCCAAAAGCAGCGAAATAAAGCGTTCGGCCTGTTGCCTGTCTGCCTCCGTTAATTGGCGAGGAACTACGTGGGCGAAATAAATAAGTGTATGTTTGTCTTTTGTTCCGCACTCAATTATTCCGCCGCCCGGAAGTCTAAAATAATATTTCCAGTTTACGGGAATTGGCTTTATGTCGCCGCATGCTATTTTCATTGCGACTTCTTCAGAAGTGTTTACTATTGCCCATTTTGATTTTTCCTCTAATTTTCGTAAAATGACAGATCCCGCATTTATGTGGCTCGGATATAGCTCACATTCCATTTCCAATGGTTCTTGATAAATAGTTTTTAGTAATCGATGCCAAAATACCACATCATATTCTTCGATCCTCTTTTTTTCATATTCTATTATCTTTAGCTCGTGCAGGCTATGAGTCATTTCGCCGCTGCTTAAGGTCGGGAATTGTTTATAAATTCGTTCTTTTGCTTTGGACGGGAAACTTACAACAGCCATTTTAGACCTCTTTGGATATCATTTATATATGGGCGTTCCTGACGCGAGCAGCGCTGCGGGAACATTCCTTTTTATCTTTCTTCTGCCGCTAGATGCATTATAGGAAAGGGCATGTATTCTGTCAATGCAAATTCCTTCAAAATCGCGTGGAAGAGGCCTCGTAGTTCTGTATAATACTGGAGTTTTCAAGCCTTAAACGGACTCTGGTAAATAGAGAGATAATTTTATGCTTGAGGGTTTTGAAGAACCGCAGAGGCTGGCAAACAAACAAAGCAACTTCAAGAGACTTGGGAGAAGTCCTCCTGGCAAGGCATCTGAACTGCCCATACCTGGTCATTCCCGAGGTAGTAGTCGGGAATCCATTCTTCTTGAGAGACTTGGATACCCGCCTTCGCGGGTATGACGGATAGGGGTATTTTCACACTCCTTTGTACACCTTAACTGGGTGATTCCCTCTTTCTTATCGGACCGCCCGGCAAACCGCTCACCTTGGCGAGTGACTTGGCATGACCGGACGACAGAAGAACAAGACTCTTGTGGACAGACACCTTTTATGAATTATGAACTTATTGCCGCCGAGGTCTTTGTGTTATGTTGACAACACCATACCCCTGCGTTAGAGTAAGGGGAATCACGATGAGGGACGATGAACGGGAGAACGAAGTCCTTTTCCTGAAGGCCGAGGTCAAACGCCTCAGGAGGTCCCTGTCTGAACTCACCCCTCCCCTCTCTGTCCTCCTCAGGAGAAGGGGATTCAGGATTTACAAGAAAGAACCGAAGGACGACCTTCTTGTCCCTGAAGGGCGGTTCATCGAAGACTACTATCGGTACCTTAACAGATACTCCTTCAGACTCTTCCTGAGGGACGTCATAAAGAACCAGGACCGCTTCACGGTCAAGGACGTCACCAGATATGCAACACAAGGCGTCACCTCAGACTATATCGGGTTCCTTGCGCTGATCGGACTGATCGAAAAGGTTGAAGGGGAGAACGCATACTCTCTGAGAAAACGACCGGTGAAGAGCTTCGGTCCGACCCTCGAATGGTTCATCTCGGAGATCTTCAGGAGGGAGTTCGCTGCCGAGGCGGTATGGGGGGTCAAATTCAAGCGTCCCATTGTCGGAGGAGACTATGACCTCGTCGCGAAGATTGACGGATCGATCCTTTCTATGGAGGTGAAATCTTCGCCTCCCAAGCAGATATACGCAAATGAGATCTCAGCCTTCTTTGACAGAGTCATCGATCTCAGACCCGAGATTGCGGTCTTCTTCATGGACACAGAGCTGCGGATGAAAGACAAGATCGTTCCCATGTTCGAAGACGAATTGAGGAGGAGATCCTTACGGGGTATGCCCGCCGTCCCCGAAAACCGCGACACGCAAGACGAGCTGGTCACGGTCAGGAGGATCGAAAAAGAACTCTTTCACATCAGGGACAAAATCTTTATAATAAATGCAAAGGACGGCATCGTCCAGAACATCGAGCGAATACTGATCCGGTATTTCAGGGGGTCACCATGAGATCCGAAGTCGATGTATGTGCTGTCTGCGCCTGGCGGGGCACATGCCAGAAGAAGTTCTCGATTTCCGGGAAAGATATCCATTGCCCTGATTTTGTGCGGGACATCACGATAAGAGAAAAGACCGAAGACGAAAAAGATAAGGAGGGAAAGAAGCCATGGCTTTTAACAGACTGAAGGGTCTTGTGTCAATAGCGAAAGGAAAGGTACAGGTAAAGGATCTCAGCGCCGTAAGGAATAGTATGGACGATCTCGTCTACGAAGCGGTTTTTGCCGAGAATGAGGAGACAAAGAAGAGCCTCTTCCTGCTCATAAAGGAGATCGCGAAGACAGCCGGGGCTTTCCCTGCGTCAATCCAGGGTCTCTATGAAGAGCTGGGGCGAACCTACCGGGGATTTACGGTTCCCGCTATCAACATCAGAGGCTTGACGTACGATGTTGCGCGAACCATATTCAGGAAGGCGAAGGAGAAGCATGTCGGCGCCTTCATCTTTGAGATTGCGCGCTCTGAGATCGGATACACGAAACAGCGTCCTCTCGAATATGCGGCTGTCGTGCTCGGCGCTGCCGTAAGGGAAGGATACCACGGCCCGGTATTCATTCAGGGAGACCACTTCCAGCTCGTGAGGAAGAATTATCTCGCAGACCCTTCTGCAGAGACGCACTACGTGAAGGGACTCATCAAGGAGGCGATTGAGGCTGAATTCTATAATATCGACATCGATTCCTCAACCCTCGTGGACCTTGATAAACCGACGATTAAGGAACAGCAGAGACCAAACTTCGAAAAGACGGCCGAACTTGCATCCGTCATCAGGGAGATCCAGCCGGCAGGCATCGATGTCTCTGTCGGCGGCGAGATAGGAGAGATCGGCGGAAAGAACAGCTCGCCGGAAGAGCTAAGGGCATACCTCGATGGGTTTCGAGAGACCTTCAGGGCGGGAGGTAAGGGACTGAGTAAACTGAGCGTCCAGACAGGCACAAGCCACGGAGGCGTGGTCCTTCCGGATGGGACCCTCGCGAAGGTCAAGATCGATTTTGAGACTCTCGAGAAACTCTCCCAGATCGCACGAAAGGAGTATGGCCTCTCAGGCGCTGTCCAGCACGGCGCATCGACCCTCCCCGAAGATGCCTTCGACATGTTTCCGAAGACCGGGACTTCGGAGGTACACCTCGCGACGGGATTCCAGAACATCATCTATGACAGCAGCCATCTCCCTGCAGAGTTCAGAAATGAAAACTATGCCTTCATCAAAAAGGAATATGGAAAGGAGTGGAAGGAAGGACAGACAGAGGAACAGTTCATCTACAGCACGAGGAAGAAAGGGTTTGGTCCGGTAAAGAAGCAGTGGTGGGACCTTCCTGCCGATATCAGGGGACCCATCATGTCAGAGATCGAGGAGAAGTTCGGTCTCCTCTTCTCGAAGCTTAAGGTGACGGATACGGATGATATCGTGAAGAAGACAATCAGACCGGCCATGGTGAATAAGGAGATCAACGCAGGTCTTTTCGGCTTGTAGTTCATGGCCAAAAGGACCAAGGATATCGTCGGCATCATTGTGGGTGGGGGCCCTGCACCGGGAATTAACGGTGTCATAAGCTCTTCGACGATTGAGGCGATCAATCAGGGGAAGAGGGTCATCGGGATTACGGGTGGCTTCAAGAGCCTTTTCAACGGCGACAGTTCCTGCGCAAACCCTCTCACCATGGACGATGTCTCACGGATCCATACTGAAGGTGGATCTATCCTCAGGACTTCCCGCGACTATCCCGAACGAGTGAAAGAGCGATTCGGGGTCCTCATGTCTACGCTCAAAGGCCTCGGCGTCAAATATCTCATAACCATAGGCGGCGAGGGTACCCTGTACATGGCGAACTGGATTGAGAAGGAATCGAGGGGTTCCCTCAGCGTCGTCCATGTGCCGAAGACCATCGACAACGACATTCCCCTGCCGGGAGGGGCATCGACCTTCGGGTACGAGACTGCAAGGCATTGGGGGGTCGAGATCGTCAAGAACCTCATGGAGGATTCCAGGACCACGGGGAGATGGTACTTTATAACAACGATGGGCAGGAATACGGGCTATCTGGCATTGGGCATAGGCAAGGCCGCGGGCGCAACGATAACCCTGATTCCCGAGGAATTCAAAGACGGCGCCCTCTCCTTCATGACGGTTTCAGATATCCTCACAGCGTCCATGATAAAGAGACTCTCTATGGGCAGAGACCATGGAGTTGCAATCCTTGCTGAGGGGATATCCGAAAGGCTTGACCTTGAAGAACTGAGCCGTTACGGACAGCTCGAAAAGGACGAAACGGGAAGGATACGGCTTTCTGAGATCCAGCTCGGAAGGGTTCTGAGATACTTTGTGAAGAAGACCCTCGATTCTTTCGGCATAAATGCAACGATCGTTGATAAAAACGTGGGGTATGAATTGAGGGCTGCAGACCCCATCCCCTTTGATATCGAATACACGAGGAATCTTGGGTACGGTGCTGTCCGCTACCTTCTGAGAGGCGGCACCGGAGCCCTTATTTCCTATTATGAAGGGGACCTCAAGTCGACGCCCTTCGTCGAGATGATCGATTACGCCACGGGGAAGGTCAAGATAAGAACGGTCGATATCACTTCCGAGGCCTATGAGGTTGGCAGGAAATATATGATCCGCCTTGAACGTGAAGACCTTGAGGCAGATAATCTCAAGCGCATTGCGAAGGTGGCGAACCTTTCCCCCGAGGATTTCAGGGATAGGTTCGGCCCGCTCAGTTCGTAGCTCCCGCCATTCATAATAGTAGATCCGCCGGGTATGTGATACAATACTCCTATGCCAACCATATACGTAGGATGCAGCGGTTTTTTCTACAACCATTGGAAAGGCCCCTTCTACCCCGCCGATCTATCTCAAAAACAGTGGCTTCAATACTATTCGTCGAGATTCCGGACCGTAGAACTGAATGTGACCTTCTACAGCCTTCCTGACAAGGAGACCTTTCATCGGTGGTACCAGGAGACACCCACGGGCTTTATCTTCTCCATCAAGGGCAGCAGGTTCATCACTCATGTGAAGAAGCTGAAGGCCTCTGCCGAACCTCTCGACGTCTTTTTTTCGCGGGTTGTGGCGTTGAAGGAAAAATTGGGGACTATACTCTGGCAACTGCCGCCGGGGCTGAAAGGAGATCCCTCAAGGCTAGCCGATTTCCTTGAGCTGCTGAAACCCTACGGGGTGAAAAATGCCTTCGAGTTCAGGGATGCCTCCTGGGTTTCGAAAAAGGTCTTCACGCTCCTCGAAAGAGAACGGGCATCCCTCTGTATGGCCGATTCCCCCGCGTTCCTCAATGACCTTCCCCTCACCGCCGCCTTTGTATACATCAGGAGGCATGGTCAGGCCGGAGACCATGCCTCCTGTTACAGCCAGGAGCAGTTGAAAGCAGATGCCGGTATGATACGAAAATATGTAAAGCAGGGGAAGGACGTCTTTATCTATTTCAACAATGACGCCTTTGGTTACGCAACAAAAAATGCCCAGGAGCTCATTGCACTGCTGAAGAGATGATAAACCGGCAGATAGCCGATATCTTCAATGAGGTTGCAGATATCCTCGATATTCAGGGTGAGAACGTCTTCCGCGTGAGGGCTTACCGGAGGGCCGCTCAGAATATCGACGGCCTGCCCACCGATGTTGCCCGCATGACCGAAAAGGACCTCCTCGAGATTCCCGGAATCGGCCACGACCTTGCCGCAAAGATCGGGGAATTTGTTGCAACGGGAAAGATCGCTGCCTATGAAGAGTTGAGGAGGGAGGTTCCCGAAGGTCTTTCCCTGCTCCTCTCAGTTCCCGGCCTCGGACCGAAGACGGCCAAACTCCTCAACGAAAAGCTGGAGATAAAGGATATTGACGATCTCGAACGCCTTGCCAGGGAACACAGACTGACGGGCCTCCCCGGGATAAAGGAGAAGACCGAGGCGAACATTCTCAAGGGCATAGAGATGCTCAGAAGGGGTAAAGAGAGACACCCCCTCGGAAGGGTGCTTCCCGTGGGAAATGACATCGTTGAACATCTTCGGAAAAAGGCCCCTGTCAGGGAGCTCCATCTTGCAGGGAGCCTCAGAAGGTGGAAAGAAACGATCAAAGATATCGACATCCTTGTCACTTCCGAAGACCCTCAGGAGGTCATGCATGTCTTTACTCATCTTCCTGGGGTAAGAGAGGTGCTTATGCACGGTCCGACAAAGTCGAGTATCGTTATCGCCGACGGCATTCAGGTCGACCTTAGGGTCGTTGAAGAGGAATCTCTCGGCGCTGCCCTTGCGTATTTCACGGGCAGCAAGGCTCATAATATCCGACTCAGGGAGATGGCCGTTAAGGCAGGGCTGAAGGTAAACGAGTATGGGATATTCAGGGAATCGGACAAGAAGAGGCTCGGTGGAGAGAAGGAGGGAGATCTTTACCGGCTTCTCGGCCTGCCTTACATACCTCCTGAGCTGAGAGAGGATACGGGGGAGATAGAGGCGGCCCTCGAAGGGAGATTGCCAAGGCTGGTGGAACTCGGCGACATACGGGGAGACCTCCATGTCCATACGAAGAGGAGCGACGGAAGCCACACCCTTGAGGAACTCATCGAGGCCGCAAGGGCCAAGGGCTATGAATACCTCGCCATTACCGACCATACCAAGGGGCTTGGCGTTGCACGGGGTCTGAACGAAGAGAAGATCCAAGAGGAAGTGAAGGAGATACAGGCGATCAACAGGCGACTGAAGGGCTTCAGACTTTTCACCGGTGCAGAGGTCGACATACGGAGCGATTATACCCTGGATCTGCCGGATTCCGTTCTCAGGCAGCTCGACATCGTTGTGGCATCAATCCATTCCGGCTTCAGGCAGACAAGAGACCAGCTCACAAAACGCCTCATCTCTGCGATAAGAAACCCCTATGTCACGGCAATTGCCCATCCGACAGGGAGGCTCATCGGTGAGCGGGACGCCTATGAACTCGATATGGAGCAGGTCTTCGCGGCAGCAAGGGAGACCGGAACGGCATTGGAGATCAATGCCTATCCCCTGAGGCTCGACATCAACGACGTTTACGCCAGAAGGGCGAAGGAGATGGGGATCCCCGTCGTGATTAATACTGATACCCACGTGACAAATCAGTTCGACTTCATGATTTACGGCGTCTCTCTGGCAAGGAGGGGATGGCTCGAGAAGAAGGACGTCGTGAATACCCTTGGCAGGGAAAATCTGCTAAAATGGGTACGACGCAGGAAAACCTTTGCTGAAGGGAGAATATGAAGGAACGGGTCGTAATATACGAAAGACAACGCGAGGCACGCGCATTCCTGACATCTTTTTTTGACGGCAGACGCGATTTCCGGCCGGAGTTTGCGGAGAGCATCTCTTCGCTGAGGAAGATTCTGGCAGAGCGTGTAGACCCTGCCCGGCTCTGTATCATCTCTTCAGAAGAGATCGGGAAGGTAAACCTTCCTCCCACGGGGCCGCCGATCATCGTGATAATACCGCAGAATGCCCCAGGGGCCATCAAGTCCGCTATGAAGAGTGGCGCCGATGCTTACCTCCTCGGTCCCTTTCATGGAGAAGACCTCGAATTCAAGATGAGGGACATTCTCAAGAGAAGGAAGAGCGTTGAAGACCTAAAAAAGAAGGCGAAGGACCTCCAGACGATCATCGAGCTCACCTATCTCGTCTCTTCAACCTTTAATCCTCAGGAGATACTCTATCTTATTGTCAAGAAGATCTCCGAGGTCATTCCGGTAACGAGATGCTCCATTGTCCGTATCGAGGGAGACAAACGTTACGCCCATGTCGCCTCGACCTTCGAAGACCCCGCACTGAAGAATATCAAGCTTGACCTGACCAAATATCCTGAGATCAGAAAGGCCCTTTCCTCCCGAGAACCGGTAGTGGTCAAGGATGTAAACACCGACCCCCTCATGGAACGGGTAAAGGACGTGCTCTCTCCTCTCGGGATCCGCTCCATTGTGGTCATCCCTATCATTTTTCACGAAGAGATTATCGGAACACTCTTCCTCAGGACATCCCGAAGGTCTTCGTCCTTTTCAGAAACTGAAATCAGTCTCTGCAATGCCATTGCCAACGTATCGGCAAACGCCCTTTACAATGCCTTTCTCTTTGAGAAGATTGAGGACGAGAAGTCGCGCCTCGAAAAGCTCGCCATTACGGATTTTCTGACGGGCGTCTTCAATATCAGATATTTCTATCATCGCCTCACGGAGGAATTCAGCCGATCAGAGCGGTACGGTCTCTCGCTGAGCTGCCTCATGGTCGATATCGACCACTTCAAGAACATCAATGATACGCACGGCCACAGGATCGGCGACCTCGTTCTTAGAGAATTCGCTCAGCTCCTGAGAAAATACACGAGGAAGAGCGATGTCCTTGCACGGTATGGCGGCGAGGAATTTATCATTCTCCTCACGCAGACCTCTCATGACGGCGCGGTTGCAAAGGCAGAGGCCCTGCGGTCCTCTGTTGAGAAGTACCGGTTTCACAGCCTGAAAGGAAAGCGCGGCCCGACTGTGAGCATCGGCGTTGTATCCTATCCGACACCGCTCATCAAGACAAAGGATGACCTCATAACATTCGCAGACGATGCCCTCTATGAGGCAAAGACGAGCGGGAGGAACCGGGTAATCGTCTATAAACCGTGATGCGGATGGCTGACGGATGCCGCGTCATCTCTCTCCCTTGAGCTCCTCACCGACCACGAGCATATGGAAGTAATTATTTCGCACATAAATGCTGATTTCGATTCCCTGGCATCCATGGTTGCCGCAGCGAAGCTCTATCCCGGCGCCCTTCTCGCCTTTCCTGGGTCTCAGGAGAAGAAGGTGAGAGACTTCCTTGCCGCCTTCCACCCTGTCAGTATTTGCCGTATAAAGGATATCCCCTTTCCCCGGGTAACAAGGCTGATCATTGTTGACACCAAGTCAGCTGAGAGGATCGGCCCCTTCTCCGAGTTGCTCCTCGGGTCTGTCAGGCCGGATATCCATATCTATGACCATCACCCGTTCGAAAAACACGATATCCGGGGTTCCCGCAACCTCATTGAAGACGTGGGGGCAACGGCCACGATATTCACCGAAATCCTCAGTACAAAAAAGATCCCCCTGACCCCGATGGAGGCAACGATCCTCTGTCTCGGTATTTATGAAGAGACGGGGTCCCTGCTCTTTCCGTCGACGACGGAACGAGACCTTCTTGCCGTTGCCTATCTTCTGAAAAAGGGCGCCAGCCTCAAGATCGTCTCGAATTATATCAGGTCGGAACTGAGCAGAGAGGAACTTGACCTTCTCAATGAGCTCATCAGGTCATCAAGGGACCTGGAGATCAGCGGCATAAAGATCAAGATCGGCAAGGCATCGAGGGAGGATTATGTCGGAGACGCGGCCCCCCTTGCGCACAGGATCATGGACATGGAAGACATCGACGGCCTCATTCTGCTCCTCAATATGCAGGGGAAGATCCTCCTGGTCGGAAGGAGCAGAGTCCCTGAATTTGACGTTGGAGAGGTGATGAGGTCCTTTGGCGGCGGTGGACATGCGGGCGCCGCATCAGCAACGGTGAAGGAGGCTTCCATGGAGGTCGTGGAAGAAGAGGTCTTGAGAATCCTCAGGACCTCGGTACGACAGTCAAAGGATGCAGGGGACGTTATGACCTCGCCGGTAATCACGATCGCATGGAACGACACCATCAAAGGAGCCGCCTCCGTAATGACGAGATACGGCGTCAATGTGCTCCCGGTTGTGAAAGAGGGGATATATAAGGGCATTATCTCCAGGGAGAGCATCGAAAAAGCGATCTTCCACGGCTTCGGGAAGAGCAAAATCATTGATTTCGCGACGACCGATGCCCTGACAGTCGGTCCCGACACCCCCATCCGTGACGTGGAACGGCTCATGGTAGAGCAGAACCAGCGATTCATGCCCGTTGTCGAAGAGGGCGTAATCGTCGGGGCGATAACAAGGACAGACATCCTGCGGACGCTCTACGAGGACATGCTGAAACGGAGCAGGGTAAGGACGATTCCGCCCGAGGAAAAGCCCTCCATGGGGAGGAATCTCTCGAGCTGGATCAAGGAAAAGTTTCCTGCAGCCGTGTCTGATATGCTCAAACTCGCCGGTGAAGTCGCAGACGGCCTCGGATACGCCGCATACCTTGTTGGAGGGTCTGTGCGGGACCTCCTGCGCGGAGAGGAGAACCTGGACATCGATATCGTCATCGAGGGGGACGGCATCCTCTTCGCCAGGGAGTTCGGGCTGCAACTCGGCGCGAAGGTGAGGGAACACGAACGATTCGGAACGGCCCAGGTCTTTTCTCCCGTCCTGAAGGTCGATGTTGCGACGGCAAGAACCGAATACTATGAATCTCCTGCTGCCCTGCCGAAGGTCGAGACATCTTCCATAAAGAAGGACCTCTACCGGAGGGACTTCACGATCAATACCCTGGCAATAAAGCTGAACCCAAAGGACTTCGGCCTCCTCATCGATTTTTTTGGCGGCCAGAGGGATCTCAGGGAAAAGACGATACGGGTCCTCCACAACCTGAGCTTTATTGAAGACCCCACAAGGGCGTTCCGTGCTGTCCGGTTTGCTGAGCGCTTCGGGTTCAAACTGAGCAAGCATACGGAGGGCCTCATAAAATCGGCATTGCGCATGAATCTCTTCGACAGGCTTTCCGGCTCCCGGCTCTATGAGGAGCTCCTTCTCACCTTCAATGAAACTGAGCCGGTGCGGGCAATCAAGAGGCTTTCGGGATATGATCTTCTCAGGGTGCTCCATGAGAACCTGACTCTTGACACGAACCTGGAGTCCCGCCTTCAGTCAGTGCACGATACCCTTTCGTGGTTCAACCTCCTCTTCCTTGAAGAGAAGCCTGACAGAGGCGCCCTCTATCTGATAGCACTGCTCTCTGATCTCAGCGACGGCGACAGGGAGACGGCTTTTGCAAGGCTCTCGACCCCTTTACGGATCAGGGAGAAGATAGGGAAGGGAATTCATGGCGCCAAGGCAATATTGCGGCAGCTTCCCCTTCTCGATCCTGCAAAGATATACAAGGCACTCCACAACCAAGGAATCGAGACCGTGCTCTTTGCGATGGCTGCTGCAGCCGATGACAAGGTGAAGAAGGAGATATCGCTCTACCTCCTCCAGTTAAGAAAGATCAGACCCTATCTGAAGGGAGACGATCTCAGAACCATGGGCCTCACACCGGGCCCCTTTTACTCAGAGGTTCTCGATACCCTCCTGGAGGAGAGATTGAGGGGTAGACTGAAGACCAGAGAGGACGAGGAGGCATTCGTCCGGGAGCGATACCTTCCTTTTCAGCCTTCGTAATTCATCCCTCATCCTTCCTCCTCTTTGTTCTGAGATACCGCATTCCTGTCCAGATAAGCACGGCTGCAAAGATGACTCTCAAGGTCTCTTCATCGAGAGCGTGGGCCAGACTTCCTCCGAGGAAGGTCCCTGCAAGGACGCCGGGGATGAGACCCGCGAGCAGGTTCACGTCAACATTCCCCAAACGGCTGTGGGTATAGGCCCCTGCTGCACCTGCAGGGACCATCGCAAGGAGGGAACTCCCCTGCGCAGTATGCTGATCCATGCCGAGAAGCAGGACCATTGCAGGGACCATGATCGTTCCCCCGCCAACTCCCATCATGCCGGAGAGGAACCCCGTCAGCGCCCCTGTCATAAAGAGAACTGAAACCTTCACCCAACCGAAAAGGGGACCATGGTGCTGGATGAGGTAGGGCTTCGAGAGCAAAAGGAAGGAAACGATGATCAAGAAGCCCCCAAAAGACCGTTTCAGCTTCCATTCGGGAAGTGCGTGAGCATAACGGGCTCCTGTCCGGGCCGTAAAGATTGCCGTTGTCGCAAGAAGAGCGGAGGCCACGATATCGACCGATCCCTTCAGGGCATAGGTGACAGATCCTGCCAGGCCTGTAAAGACGAGGACGACGAGGCTTGTCCCATGCGCCCGGAGCTGACCCGTCTTCATGGTTCCTACCATGAGAGGGATCATCACGACGCCGCCGCCGACGCCGACAAGCCCTCCGAATATCCCTGCGAGAAGCCCGATCAGAAAGCTCATGGATATGCCGCTCTTCATAGTCTCATCCCTGCGAATGAGGAACATTAAAGTATTCGTCCCAGGAAGTCAACCTGACAGCTACGCGTTATTTGCCATCGGCTTATATAAATAATATACATTATGATAATATTCTAACCACACGGGAGAGGCTGACGCTCTATTTTCTTGACAAGGCAAGGGTTTCTTCTCTGGCACGCAGTTTGCTCTATAATGACAAGAACGTTTTTTGAGGAGGACGGATGGCGATGAATGATGAGGTAAAGATATACGGACTCTGTCTCATAAGGTTAAGACATCAGATCGACCGTGCGAAGGCCCAGGGTCTCTCTCAGGGGCTTCAGGGCGAAGGCCGCATTCTGCTCGAGAGTTACAACAGCGGTGCGATAGAAGATATTATTGATATCCTCGAACTCTATGACGTTGAGGAGCAGACCGTCCGGGCGGTCCGGGAAAAACTCGACGACCTGGCCTATACGGTATCGGTTCTGACGGGTGAAGAACTTTCCTTTGACTTCTCGGATGAAGGCCATCTCGGACTTTACCTGGCTCTCCATTACAGGGTCGCTGCCGGTCTCGTTACGGGTTGATCCCGCGGGCTCATCAGCGGTATCTTCAAATTGCCGTCTGTAAGGAAAACAGAGAGTTTGTGGTATCATGAACGAATGACTGACGTGTGGAAAACCGGATACCGGACAAGACGAAGTGACCGGAGGTCAGAGGCCTCTGGAATCCGCCGAATCCCGATAGAAAAGGGATCTCGGGGCCGCAGGTTCTTCTGCAATTCTTTGCTCAATTCAGAGCAGAAAGATCTCCCATGAGTGAATTCAGGGAGTCGGCATGGGCAGACAGGTGGTTTGCAGAAAACTACCTTGACAGGGCAGACGTCTATATCGTAGAACGAAGAAAACTGATCTGGTTTGTCTCCTCCTTCTTCGCGCATTTCTTTCACGGCAGGGAAGGGATCAGACTTCTCGATTTGGGGTGTGGTGATGGCCTCCTCACCGAAGAATTATTTGGAGTCAACGACGCCCTCTCTGCAACCCTCGTCGACGGGAACGAAGGGATGCTTCAAAAGGCAAAGAAACGGCTTCATCGTTTTCAGGGCGTGGCGTTTATACAGGCGACCTTCCAGGAGATACTGGGCGGTTCAGGAGAATTCGGCACCTATGATATCGCCGTCTCTTCCATGGCCATTCATCATCTCGAAAAGGCCGAAAAGGCCTCCTTGTTCCGCTGGATTGCGTCGCATCTGAACCCTGACGGATACTTTGTCAATGTTGATATGGTGCTTCCCCCGTCAGAAGAACTCGAAGGATGGTACTTTGCCCTATGGAAAGACTGGCTGACCCATATGATGAATCGCTACGCTATTACCGACGAAAGGCCCGACGATTTGATAAGGCGTTACAAAGACCCCTCAAGCATGAACATGCCTGATACCCTGGAAAGTCAGTTGAAGGCGCTGGAAGGCGCCGGGTTCCTCGATGTCGATTGTTATTTCAAGAACGGCGTCTTTGCCGTCTACGGAGGGAAACGATAGACTCCATTCGCAGAAGGCGACCGGTCAACTCACCGTTTCGGCGCTGTATCGGGCAATGAGCCCTGTCTTCACGGCATGGTCGTACATACGCGCAAAAAACCAGCACGCAACCAGTATGTAAGAGACGGCGAGAAACGCTCCCCAGAGAAGGCCGGACGCTGAAACCGTTCCGCCAGAGACGGTCGTCCGCATTCCCTCGAATACATAGGATGGCGGCAACAGATGCGAGAGATACCGCATCCATCCCGGGAGTGTCGAGAGGGGGTAAAAGACCCCCACGAAGGGCGAGATGAGGGCAGGGATGGGCCAGATAAACCACTCCGAGGCAGGTCCGAGCCGAAGCACAACGGCAATGCCGAAGATTCCGAGGGCGATGCCGAAGAGAAAGAGCACAAGGAGGAAAGGTACGAGCGCGAGGCCGTAGGCGAAGAACGACAGGCCGAAGAGGGCGGTCGCCAGGACAAGCATCATAACGAGACCAACGATACTCGTCGCGACACTCGAGAGCACGAGACCCATGAGGTATTCCGATATTGAGAGGGGAGTGGCGAAGATATTCAGGAAATTGCGGGACCATACGTCCTCGAAGAAGGCGATGGTCACTCCCTGCATGACACGGACCAGGAAGTCCCAGAGGAGGACGGCGCCGAGGAGCAGCGGAACAAAGTTAAATCCGGGTGAGGCGATGGTATTAAGATATTTGGTAATAAAGCCCCACAGCACGATGTCTACGGCGACCCATACGAACAACGACAGTACTCGAGAAAGGGTTCCCCGAATAAGATAAAACTGTCGGAGCATGATCGCTGTGATGCGATTGTATCGAATGATGCTCACCCGATCCCCAGGGCAAGGGGTTCGCGAGCCACGGCGATGAAGAGTTCCTCGAGGGATTTCTTGCCGTGCTCACGGGCCAGAGTCTTGGGGTTTCCTTCAAGCAAGATCTTCCCGTGGGAGAGGAAGAGTACGCGGTCGCAGACCTCTTCAACTTCGTACATGTTATGAGAAGTCCAGAGCACGCCGCCGGTGCCCCCGGCCACAAAGTCGAGGATCTTCGCCCGGATTTCCCAGGCTGCAGCGGGGTCGAGCGATGCCGTTGGTTCATCAAGGAGAAGGAGGTGCGGATGGTTCAGCATGGCCTTGGCAAGGGACAGGCGCGTCTGTTCTCCTGAAGAGAGCATACCTGCTTTCACGTTGCGAAATCGATCGAGCCCGAACTGCTCGATGAGGAGATCAATCCGTTCCCTCAGGTCCCTGATGCCGTAAAGCAGGCCGAAGACACGCAGGTTCTCATATACCGTCAGGTTGCCGGGTAACGGCGCATAGACCGCTGCGAAGTTGGTATTTTCAAGGGCCTGAGACCTCTTCATATCGATGTCCACGCCTTCGATGAGGATAGTCCCGGAGTTCGGCCGGAGAACACCGAGAATCATATTGATCGTCGTGGTCTTGCCCGCTCCGTTAGGACCCAGAAGCCCGACTATCTCATTGTTCCCGACATCAAAAGAAAGCGAATCTACGGCAAGAACGTCGCCGTATTCCTTGCGCAGCTCCATGACGGAAAGGACCTTCGTCTTCACGGCCATACTTTATCATATCCTTCACCGCAGGCAGTTGCAAATAGTGAGAGATACCGGCTGTAACAGACCAGGACTCCGTTCATAATGTCTTCATGAACATCGGCTATCATAGATCATGAAACCGCGCTTTGCCTTCGTGGTTCTGTTATGTTTGGCAATATCCGCCATCACCCTGATCGTTCTTAAAGGAGGTAAGAACATGTCTGCGCTTCATGACGATACAGAGGCCGATATTGGCCTCCCGCTTTTGGACACCTTTTTTCAAGGCAGATTCGAAACGGCTACGTTCGCCCTTGGTTGATTCTGGGGACCTGACTCCCAGTTTGGGAGCCTGCCGGGGGTCATCAGAACCCGTGTGGGGTACGCGGGTGGTACTACAAAGAACCCGCGCTATTACGATCTTGGCGATCATTCAGAGTCGGTTCAGATTGATTTTGATCCCTCTCGCATCTCGTACAGGGACTTGTTGGAAATATTTTGGAAGGGTCATGAGCCGGCAAGAGGTTCCTGGTCCCGCCAGTACAGGGCGGCCATATTCTACCACAATGAAGAGCAGAGAAAGGTTGCCATTCAGACAAGAGATCATATCGCCTCTGAAACGAGAGGAAGAATTGCGACCGCCATAGAACCCTATTCGGGATTCTCTCTCGCCGAGGATTATCACCAGAAGCACAGCCTGAGGCTCTATCCCGAAATCATGAAGGAGTTGACGGCAACGTATCCTGACATGAAGGACCTGATCAACTCTACGGCTGTTGCAAGAGTGAACGGCTACCTCGGCGGATATGGCTCTTGCGATTCTCTCAGGAAGGAAATAGATGATTTCGGGCTTTCAAGGAGGGCGCAGGAAACATTGACTTCTGTTGCCTGTAGCCGCCAGGCACCGACGGCATGCCCGGTGCGGTAACGTGGGGAGCTATCCGATCGGTTATGTAGGGGGTGTGGAAGATGCGACGAGGCACTTCCTGAGTACCTGAAGACCTCAGATTTGTTATCTCCATAGTGCTCGGATATCTTGCGCGCCCATTAACAGGTTTTAAGTCAGGTAGAGTACCCATCGAAGATAACTGCAGGATCATATCCTGATCTCCCGCAAGCTCGGACACAGGAGTGAAAGCCACACAATCTCCCGTCCCTCCTTCGTCCACGGACGATTCCATCGCTCTCATCTCCTGTCACGCCCTTATGTCCTGCCCAAAGGGTGTGCGTGTCCACACTGGGTCGGTGAACCTGTCCAGCCGCAGTTCTTACCTGCAGCGATCAACCGTCTCGCCTGGAACACTGAAGTAAGATGGAGCATGACAAAGAGCGGCACGAGAAATGCTGGGATAAGAACGAGAGGCAACTGTGCCATCGGGAACGTGGTAATTTCTCCGGTGATTCCGATGCCGAGGAATGCACTGAGCGCACCGAGGGTGACGGCGTTAATGAGGTCCAGTATGCCCAGCAGGTTCCAGACCACAAAGATCCGGCTGCGTATAAAGTCAGGCCGTCGCCTCAGGGCGAGGACTATGAAAGGCGCGGTGAGACCGATGGCCATGTCCCCGAGTCCTGCAGGCCAGGCAAAAAGACCGGGCAGTACACCGTAGGCATAAAGAGCAATGAAGCCCAGACCTCCAAACCTCCAGGCCTGTATGCCTGCAGCGACTTCTAGATCGAGGGTCATAACGAAGTCGCGGAACAACCCCCCTGACCAGAACGCGGCGAGGAAGACGAGAAGCGGGATAACCACCCCGGCGAAGATCGGCAGAGGCGGCGTCCCCGGCTCCCTCACGAAGACCCCATTCGCACCAAGGATCAAGACAGCCACGAGCCAGAGAAACAGTATCGCCCAGACCGCGGCTCTTATCTTCCCGTAATCTTTTATGTTTTCAGAAACAACCATGATATTCCTCCTTTTCTGTCGCAGGCCGACTCAAATACACGAGCCCGGGCTACTTTAAAATGCGTCCTGAACCATTCTGCAACATGCTGCACGGCCTCCCCTGATTTCCCCCAGGCTCTTCAATTCAAAAAGATGAGTGGCCCTTCGACTAATGAGCTCTCCTGAACATGATTCACCGCTAATGCTTACTCATTCATCGAATGAAGAGCCAGCCGGTTTCCTTCCGTGTCTTCAAGAGTTCGCCCTTACCTCTAGGTTCGCTCCCCTAATAATGTAACTATAGTGCGACTAGCAAAAAACTGCAAAGCGCTATTTTGGCAATTGCTAAACGCATTTGGGTCTATGTTCTCAATTAAGATGAAATTGATCCTCTTTCTCATACTTTGTCAAAGATAGTTCGACCAGCACTGATTTCTAAATTCTTTCGCGTCTTCACTCGTGTGTGGATATTGATCAGGATTCTAGGAAGCACTCGGTGGAATTCTTGAATAAAGGTCTGATGTCGAACTTCTGTGAGGAGCTATGGCTGGTAGAAGATCTTCGAAGGGATGGCAGGAGGTTAGCTGCAGGGAACAATTTCGGAAGCAGACGTCGGTTATGTTCGCACGTCCGGAAAAAGGATTGTGGCTGTCGTACCCGTGCCTTTTGTGCTATCGAGGTTGATCGTGCCTCCCTCTTCCTCTATGATCTTCTTTGCTATCGGAAGGCCGAGGCCCGCACCCTTCGGCGACATCTTGGTCGTGAAAAATGGCTCGAAGATCTTCCCAAGCTTTTCGGCGTCGATACCTTCGCCCGTATCCTGAATCTTTATTCGGACATAGGGTACTCCATTTACGATTTCCCGATCAGTTTCAACGGACAGCGTACCGCCGCCGGGCATCGCTTCGACGGCATTTGCTACCAGGCACTCCACCGCCTCTCGAACCTGTGCCTGGTCTACACGAACGAGCGCATCTTCCCGATACTCTTTATGAACAGTGATAGAATGCTGCCGGAACTTTTCTCCCCAGACCTTCAGCGCCCCGTCGAGGATTTTGCGGATAGTATGGTCTTCCAGAAGGGGACTCCTTGAACGTGAAAAAGCAAGAACGCCTCTGAGGAGACCCTCGAGTCTGTCGACCTCGGATACAACATAGGCGGCATACTCCCTTTCTCTTTCGCTGTCCGCTATCTTCTGGAGCCGTCGGGCGAAGCCGCCGATGGCGGTGAGGGGATTTCTGATCTCGTCGGCGACATTCGCCGCGATCCTCCCGAGGGCGGAAGCCGTCTCGACCTGGGCGAGTTGTTCACGGAGCCGCTGTTTTTCCTCCTCAGCCCTTTTTCTCTCCGTTATATCCCTGACTGCGCCCACGGCCAACTTCTCGCCGTCAGTTTCGAGTGGACTCAGGCTGATGTCTGCAGGGAATTCGATTCCGTCCTTTCTGAGACCATAGATCACCAGGCCCGTACCCATTGGTCGAATACGGGGCTGTGCGAAATACCGTGCCACGTTTTCGCGATGGCGAAGGCGATAACGCACCGGGATGAGGGTGTCGAGATCCCTGCCAATCAATTCTTCCTCGGTATAGCCAAAGAGGCTTCCGAGCTGGGCGTTTATGCGAACGATCTTAGCCTCCCTGTTCACAAAGATCATGGCATCGGGTGCGGACTGGAGGAGCTGCTCGTATCTCTTCTGGACGGTCTGGACATCGAGACGGCATGCTTTAAGCTCAAGAAACTTCAGCCGCATCTCGTTCAGTTCCCTCTCGAAATCCTCCATGGTCTTATAATCGTCCATTGGCAGGGTTCCTTGCACCTTTTTTTCCATTGTGGCATGACCAGAGAGCAAGATCAAGGAGCCACTTTAGAGAAGGCAGGCTCAGTCGCTTCTCATGTAGATAAAGAGGGGAAGGTCTCCCTTCCCCTCTTGGGTGATACCACTCAACCGTAATCATCAATAGGGATAATAGGGTGACATGGGATCAGGTGAACCTACGGTGAAACTCGTCTGCCAAAGGTCAAAGGCGCTCAAGGTGCCGTGTCGCCGGGAGCCAGCGGAATCAAATTCCAATCCAGCTATGGAGTCAGCTCAGGTATCTACCCCCGTTAATGTTAATCGTCTGACCCGTAACATAGCCATTGCGAACCAGCATGAGGGCGACGTCGGCGATCTCCTCCACAGTACCAAAGCGGCCAATCGGTACAAGATCCGGGGTCAGTTGCGGAAGACCTGCTGCCATCTCCGTGCTGACCGGTCCGGGGGCGATGGCATTGACTGTAATGCCTTCCTTTGCAAGAATGGAAGCGTAATAATGAGTCAGTCCCAAAATACCGGCTTTCGACGCCGCGTAGTGAGGACCGACAATTCCGCCGATCTGGGCCGCTGCCGATGAAAGGCTGATTATACGACCCCACCTGAGGGTGCGCATCCCTGGCAGTACAGCCTGGATCGTGAGAAATGCCGATGTGAGATTTACGGCAATCGTATCGCTCCACTCTTTTTCGGTTATTTCGTCGATCGAACGTGCAATGCCGATTCCGGCATTATTCACAAGGATGGAGGGCGGGCCGAGTTCTCCTACCACTCGGGCAACCATGCGATTGACGTCAGCCGACACTGACACATCCGCCTTGACTGCCAGGGCACGACGGCCCAAGTGTCCGATCTGAAAAACCACCTCGGCGGCTTCATTGTCACGACTCCGGTAGCTGACCGCAACATCCGCGCCCGCACCAGCAAGGGCAAGGGCGATGGCACGTCCGATGCCGCGACTCGCTCCCGTTACAAGGGCAACGTTATCCGTCAATGCGTCCATGGAACAACTCCTCTCTTCCTGAATTGTTTTTTTGCCAAGGGAAAGATGAGCTTCAGATGTGCAAGCCTAAAACGCGCTTTTCACCTCTCCCCTGGTGTGTCGCTGAAATAAGAGCACGTCTATGTCTGAACTTCAGGGCACAAGCTTCACCCTCGGATATTTTCCTTTGAGTCAACCGCAAGAGGCTTTGAAGTATTATGGCTTCTACTGACATATGGTATCCTTTCTCTGCCTCTGTCGAAATTATATCGCTCCCTGAGTTGCTCATCAACTCGCAGAACAAGCCTTCGCGCTGCAGGTATTCATGCGGGCTTGACATGGCATTACCATCTGATATGCTTTAGCCAGGGGGATAAGGGGGATATTTTTTCAGAAGGATCGCAGCAGGAAAGGACACGCCAATGAACTTTCTGTGGCACTGAAGGCCTTCTTGACCAAGCAAAGAGGACAATTATGAACACCCCTGCCGGAATGGTGAGTGATAACGGGATCGTGAATAAGCCGAGTAGTCACTCGGTAGATCAGACCGTAAAAAGGCTGGAAGCTGTCCTCAAGGTGAAGGGCATCACTCTGTCTGCGCTCGTCGATCACAGCGGGGAGGCCGCAAAAGTCGGAATGAAGATGCGCCCCACCAAATTGTTGATCTTCGGCAACCCTAAGGCGGGGACCCCCTTGATGTTGGCAGCGCCCAGCAGTGCCATCGATCTTCCTCTGAAGATCCTGGTTTGGGAAGATGACCGGGGCAAGGTCTGGATTTCTTACAACAGTCCGCAGTATTTACAGAAGCGGCATGGCTTGCCTCAAGAGCTGATGCAAAACATAGCCGTTATAGAAAAGTTGGCAACTGACGCTGGAGAGTGACTCGCACACATATGCCGACGGACGCATGTCAAACAAACTACGAAGCGAGGTAACACATGAAGAAGGCATATATTACAACTCTTTTTTTGGCATTGGTAGTTTCAAGTGGTGTATTAGTTTTCGCTCAGCACAGTCACCAGGGGCACGACGTGCTGACGGAGCCCGCTGGAACCCAAGAGAAGTCTTTCGAGCAACTCATGGACAAGGCGATGATGGCGATGGACAGCGGCATGAAAGCTGC
>Ga0335070_10002047_pt1 | contig 23467 bp, 21 predicted proteins | sample Lox_Sample_13_FD_206722 | JGI IMG/M metagenome (GOLD analysis project Ga0335070, IMG submission 206722) | Soil microbial communities from Loxahatchee National Wildlife Refuge, Florida, United States - Lox_Sample_1.3 | ecosystem: Environmental > Terrestrial > Soil > Wetlands | place: USA...
GAGCGGCTCGAGCGTCGCGGTGTCCAGCCGGTCCGCGACGCTCTCGACGCGCACGGGGACGAGCTGTGTCGCGCAGCGCAGCGCCAGCTCCTCGCCGACCGCGAGCGGACGCTCCGCGAGCCAGAACACCCGGCCCGCGGGCGATGTCGTAGCGCGCGGGAGGTCGCCGGGCGGCGCCAGAACGTCGCCCCGCTCGGGCTCGGGGCCGTCCACGACCAGCCCGACCGACTCGCCGGCCTCGGCGGGAGACCGGTTCTCCGGGAACCGCCGGACGGTCCGGACCTTCACCGCTCCGCCGCCCGGGCACACCGTGAGGGCGTCACCCTCGGCGATCGAGCCCGTGAGCACCTTGCCCACCACCGTCGCCGGCCCGTCGTGACGGAGCACCCCCTGGACCGCGAAGCGGGCTGCGTCCACGGGGACCACGGCCGGCTCGAGGTCGCCGATCGCGTCCATGACCGAGGGGCCCGTGTACCACGGCATCGCCGCGGACCCGTGGAGGACGTTGTCGCCCTCGCGCGCGACCACGGGGATCGTGGCCGTCACGGCCAGGCCGAGCGCCTCGAGCTCCTCGGCCGCGGTCCGCTCGAGGCGGCGGAATTCGTCCTCCCGCCGGCCGAGCGTGTCCATCTTGTTGACCGCGACGATGACCGTCCGGATCCCGAGCATCGAGAGGAGCAGGGCGTGGCGCCGCGTCTGCACCTGCACGCCCTCGTCGCCGGCCAGCACGAGCACGGCGGCGTCGGCGCGCGTCGCGCCCGAGAGCATGTTCTGGATCAGCTCCTGGTGCCCCGGCACGTCGATGAAGACGAGGCGGCAGACGGGCGTCTCGAGGAACGTCTGCGTCGTGTCGATCGTCATCTCGCGCTCGCGCTCCTCCTGGAGCTGGTCCATCACGAACGCCCAGTTGCCGCCCACGGAGGCGTCCACCGAGGCGATCCCAGGGAGCCCAGACATCTCGTGGCGGATGCGGCCGATGAGGGTGGACTTTCCGTGGTCCACGTGGCCGACCATCGCGATCCGGACGAGCGGCTTCTCGTCGGCGCGCGTCGCGAGCGTGCTCACATGTACCCCAGCGAGCGCAGCTTCTGCATCGTGAAGGCGTTCTCCTTGTCCTGGGCGCGCCCCGCGCGCTCGGGCTCGCGCGAGGACTCGAGCTCCGCGATGATCTCCTCGACGGTCGCGGCGTTCGAGGCGACCGGCATGCAGCACGGCGCGCACCCGATGCTGCGGAAGCGCTTGCCGTCCTTGGCGAGGTAGAGCGGGTTGACGGGGATCCCCTCGCGCCGCACGTAGCGCCAGATGTCGAGCTCGGTCATGTGGAGGAGCGGGTGGATGCGGTCGTGGGCGGCCTCGTCCACCGTCGCATACAGGTCCCAGAGCTCGGGCGGCTGCGCGCCGACGTTCCAGGTGAAGTCCTGGGCCCGCGGCGAGAAGTACCGCTCCTTGGCGCGTACGCCGTGCTCGTCCCGCCGGATGCCGAGCAGCAACGCCTCGAACCCGAGCTTCGCGATCGCCTGCTTGAGCGCCGTGGTCTTGAGCGCGTTGCAGCACGCGAACTTGTCGATCTTCTTCGGTCCCATCCCGTCGGCGAGCGCCTCGTCGTTGCGCGCGATCCGCAGGTCGAGGTTCCACTCCTTCGCGAGACGGTCGCGGAACTCGTAGATCTCCTTGAACTTGTAGCTCGTGTCGATGTGGACTACCGGGAACGGGATCGTCCCGAAGAACGCCTTGCGGCACAGCCAGAGCAGGGCGGTGGAGTCCTTGCCCATCGACCACAGCATCCCGATCTTCGAGTACCGGCTGTGCGCCTCGCGGATGACGAAGATGCTCTCGCTTTCCATTCGAGAGAGAAGGTCCACGGTCAACCCCCGCGCCGATGATACCGCATCTCTGCGGCCTGGCGGGCTCCGGCGTCCAACTCAGGCGCGCAGAGAGTGTTCGAGTCTCCGGTTCCGCGGCCGGCGCGCTCGTGCGACGTCTCGGCGTCGGCCGCCCGAAGCGGGGGCGCGGCGAGTCCGAACCCGGCACGTTGCCCTCGCTCCGCAGCGGGGCGCGACGCTCTACTCCGTCGGCGTCGGCCTGTGCGCCGGCCAGTCGTCGAGGATCCCGAGCGCCCGCTCGAGCGCCTCGTCGCGGTGCGCGCGGATCCCGGCGACCGTCGGGCGCACGACGACGTGCGGGGAAATCCCGCGCCCGACGAACTCGCGCCCGTCGGGGTACGTGCACCAGAGCGAGCACACGCGGAGGACGGCCCCGCCGGGGAGCGGGACGTTGACGGGGTTCCCCGTGGTCCCGGCGGTGGGCTCGCCGACGATGAGGGCTCGCCCGGAGGCGTCGAGCGGGACGAGGAAGTCCTCGGCGGTGCTCATCGTGTTGGCGCCGACGAGGACGACGAGCGGGCCGCCGTAGCGCCGGCGGGGGTCGGGCTCGATCCGCACCGGCCCGCCGCGGAGAGGCCGCTCGGCCTTCCCCCAGGAGGCGTACGCGGGGTGGTACTCGGGCGTGCGCCAGGCCAGGCCCGCCACCGGCCGGTCCACGAGCCGGGCGACGACCGGGTAGGCGAAGCTGTCGTCGCCGCCGATGTTGTACCGCAGGTCGAGGACCAGGCCGCGCAGGCGAGCAAGGTCGAGCCGGTCGAGCGCGGCGTCGACCTCCGCCGGGACGCGCTCGTCGTCGAACGTGGCGATGCGGAGGTAGGCGACCCCGTCGCTCACCATCCTCGTCTCGACCAACGGCGGGAAGTCGCGGATCCGAGGGCGGAAGATCGAACCGTCGCGGTTCCGGCTGTCGCGCGTGAGCGTGACCTCCCGGGTCGGCCCTCGTTCGTCCCGGAGCGCGAGCGTCACACGCGTCGATTTCGGACCGCGGAGGAAGAGGAACATCCCGAACGCGTCGCCGTTCTGCGGCGTGCTCCCCGGGTAGTAGCGGAGCGCGTGGTCGCGCAGCCACCGGCGGACCGGGACGCCCTCGCCGACAGCGACGAGTTCCATTCCGGGGCGGATCCCCTGGGCGCGGATCTCCTCCGTGTCGCCCGTCCGGGCGAGCACGATGCGGTCCTCGACGACCTCGAACTCGAGAGGCGGGTTGTCGTACGAGTCGCCGCGGATCCACTCCGAGACGACGAGCGTGTGGCCGTCGTGAAGGACGGCCGTGAGCTCATCGAGGCGCCGGTAGTACTCCTCCTGGTCCGGTGCGTCGAGAACACGGTGGACCGCGGTGCGCACCACGGCGTCCCAGTCGAGGCCTGGCACCTTCTCGAAGAACGCGAAGTTGTACTTCACGGCGCCCCAGACCTGCATCAGGCCCCAGACCTTCTGCTCGGCGGTGCCCTGCCACCGGTCGGCCTCCGGAGGTTCGGCCGCGGCGGTCGCCGAGAACGGCACGGCGCACAGGGCGGCGACCACCACGCGCCCGGCCCGTCCGACGCGCGACTCGTTCCCGCGCGTGCGCCCTCCCCGGCCGCGCGAGCCCCGGCCCGGGACACGGCGGCCCCTGCACTGCAAAACGCACTCCGAGCCGCCAGGGTTCCGGGCGCGGCGCCCCCGAAGCCCGGTGCGCCGCCGCTCGAGGCCGGCGCCACGGCCCGCCGGGCCTCACAACGGGGTTCGCCCCGGCGGCCGGCTCCGCGGCTGCGGTACCATGCCCGAGCATGGACGACAAGAACGCCCTCCTGATCCACGACCTGGCGGCGATCGCGTACCGGACGCAGAAGGCGTTGCGCGGGGCGCCGCCGGGGTTCGCGTCGTTCCGAGCCGCGTCCAACGTACGCACGCCGCACGAGCTCGTCGGCCACATGGACAGCGTGCTCGGCTACGCGTGCACGTTCTTCGTTGGAGGCGACTACCGCGTTCCGCCGATGCCCGAGTTCGACGCCGAGATCTCGCGCTTTCACGTGACGATCTCCCGGCTCGCCGACCTCATCGCGAAGGAGACCGATTGGCGCGCGGTCACGCCGGAGCAGCTGCTGCAGGGCCCGCTGGCGGACGCGCTGACGCACGCCGGGCAGCTCGCGATGCTGCGGCGTCTGGCCGGCCACCCGGTGGCGCCGGAGAACTTCGTGTTCGCGGACGTGCGCGCGTCGAACCTCGGTCCGGACCAGCCGATGCCGGTCAGCCCAGACGAGGAGTGGCCCGAGCGGCCCTGAGGACGGAGCAGAGGAGCAGAGGGGCAGAGGAGCGGAGGAGCGGCCGGGCCGCGAAGAGGTCAAAGGGCAAAAGGCAAAGGTCAAGTGGAAGACGGAGACCGCGGTAATTCTGGCTGTGCTGTGTCTTCCCTTTGACCTCTTCCCTCTCCCGTTTGACCTGCCTCGGCGATCAGCGCGAGGTGTCGGTGGCGAACCCCCACCGGGCGCGGATGCGGCGCTCGGCCCACGCAAACAGCACGCGGTCGAGCAGCAGCCCGATGAAGATCGTGACCAGCATGATCCCGACCACCTGCGCGGCGTCGTTCAGCTCGCGCCCCGCGTGGAGGAGGAACCCGAGGCCGATGCTCGACTTGATCAGCTCGGCGGAAACCACGCCGTGCCAGCCGAGGGTCCACCCGAGCTTGACGCCGGTGACGATGCTCGGGAGTGCGGCGGGGAGCGCGACGCGGGTGGGGAGCGCGAGGCCGGATGTCCCGAGGCTGCGCGCCGCGCGCAGGTAGTGCGGCGGGATGTTCGCGATCCCGTCGGCGGTCGCGATCGCCATCGCCGCCATCGAGCTCATCACGATCACGAAGTAGATCGCGGCGTCGCCCAGCCCGAACAGGAGGAGCGCGATCGGCACCCACGCGACGGACGGGAGCGTCTGCAGCCCGAGGAAGAGGGAGCGGAGGCACGAGTCCGCCACCGGCGAGAGCCCCATCGCCACCCCGAGCGCCAGCCCGAGCGCCGCCGAGAGCACGAATCCGAGGACCATCCGGATCACCGACGCCTCGACGCTCGGCCACAACATGCCGTCCCGCGCCAGCTCGGCGAGGCGCGTCGCCACCTGCGCGGGCGACGGCAGGCTGTAGCTCGGCAACACGCCGCTGCTGAACACCGCCTGCCACATCAGGAGCAGCAGCGCCAGGAACGCGATCAGGGCGAGGTTGCGCCGGGTCGCGGGCGCGCGGTCAGGCATCGCGGCCTCCCGGCGCCGCCGCGGGCTCCGTCCGGAGCTTCGCGAGGATCTCTCCCGCGAGCTCGCTGACGCGGGGGTCGTAGAAGTTGCGGGGACGCGGCAGCTCCACGGTCAGCACGCACGCGACGGCCGCCGGCCGCTCGGTCAGGACGACGACACGATCCGCCAGACACGCGGCCTCGCGGGTGTTGTGGGTGACGAAGAGCGTCGTCCGCCGCGTCTGAGCGTGCAGCTCCTGCAGCTCGGCGTACAGGCGCTCCCGGGTCAGAGCGTCGAGCGAGCCAAACGGCTCGTCGCACAGGAGTGCGCGCGGGCGGGGCGCGAGCGCGCGGGCGAGAGCGGCGCGCTGCTTCATCCCGCCGGAGAGCTCGTGCACGAACGCGCGCTCGAACCCCTGGAGGTGGACGAGCCGGATGTACTCCCGCGCGACGGCGCGCCGCTCGGGCGCGGACATCCCGGCGTGCTGGCGCAGGCCGAACGCGACGTTGTCCTCGATGTTGAGCCAGGGGAACAGTGCCGGCTCCTGGAAGATCATCGCCCGATCCGGCCCCGGGCCGTCCACCGGCGCCCCGTCGACGCGCACCTCGCCCTCGGTGGGCGCCTCGAATCCGGCGACGAGGTTGAGCAGCGTCGTCTTGCCGCAGCCGGACGGCCCGACCAGCACGACGAACTCGCCTTCGGCCACGTCGAGCGTCAGCGGCCCGAGCGCGTCCACGGCGGCGCGCGGCGTGACGAACCGCTTCCGTACGCCCGTGAGCGTGATCCGTGCGGGGGCCGCGGCGGTCATCGGGGCGCTCCCTTGGACACCGGAGGCAGCCCCTTCGCGGCCAACACCCCGTCGAGGAGCGCCGTGTCCACGATGCCGGTGAGGTTCGGGCGCTCCTTGAGGAAGCCGATCGCGTGCGCGTCCTCCGCCGCCTTTGCGAGCGCCGCGGCGAGCGGGTCCCACCCGAGCTCGATTCGCTCCAGTGAGGAGCGCACGACCGCCTCGGGCAACGGCTTGGCGGTCTCGCGCGCGATCTCCGCGGCGAGCAGCGCGGCCGCGGCGCGCTTGTCGCGCTTGAGTGCGAGCGTCGCCTCGACGTGCGCGGCCAGCAGCCCGGCGACCACGTCGCGGTGGGACGCGAGGAACTCTCGCCGCACGACCAGCAGCGCCGTCACGTACCTCCCGTCCGGCCAGAGCCGCTTCTCATCGAGGAAGACCCGCCCGCCTCCCTCCTGCTCGAGCCGCGACACCCACGGCTCGACCGTCCACGCAGCGTCGATCTGTTTCTTGCCGAACATCAGGAGCTGGTCGGGGTTCGCGAGCGGCAGTATCGTCAGGTCGCCGCCCTTCTCCCGTGTGGTGTAGCCGTGCGCGGCGAACCACAGCCGGGCCGCGACGTCCTGCGTGTTGGCGAGCTGGGGCGTCGCGACCGTCTTGCCGTGGAAGTCCGTCTCGGACGCGATCCCGGCGTCGGCTCGCACGACGAGAGCTGCGCCGCCCGAGGCCGCGCCCGCGACGATCACGAAGCTCTTCCCCTGTGACTTGATGAAGCCGTTGATCGCCGGGTTGGGGCCGACGTAGGACGCGTCCACCGCGTCGGCGAACAGGGCTTCCACGGCCGACGGCCCGGCGTTGAACTGCGTCCACACGATCGGCTCGCCGACCGACCTCTCGAAGCTCCCGGTCGCGCGGCCGTACAGCGCCTGCGCGTGGGTGACGTTCGGAAAGTGACCGAGCCGGAGCTGGACCGGGCGCCGCGCCGGGGCGCCTCCCCCTCCGCACCCGCCCGCCACGAGCGCCGCGAGAGCGAGCGCCGCCGCCGGCCGTCGCTTACCCGCCACCTGAGATCTCCTCATACGCCTGCCTGGCCTCCGGCTGGTTTGGGTCGAACTCCAGCGAGCGTTTCAGCTCCGGCCTCGCCGCGTCGCGATCGCCGGCGCGGGCCGCCGCCATCCCGCAGAACGCGTGGACACGCGGGTCCGTGGGGAACCGAGACGCCGCCTCCCGGCGCGCCTCGAGCCCTTCCGGGCACCGACCGGTCTTCACCAGAAGCGCCGGGCGGTGGGCCGCGAGCCGCGCCTCGGAGGGGAAGCGCCGGCAGGCGTCCGCGATGAGCGACGCGGCCCGGTCTTGGAGGCCGTGAGCCTCGTAGTCGCCGACCGCGCGGTCAACGGCACCGACCAAATCGCGCAGCGTCAGGTCCACGGCGCGCCACAGCTCGGATTCCGCCCCGTCGGACCGGCCGGTCTCGAACAGGAGCCGCCGCAGGTTGGAGTGCGGCGAGGCGTGCCCCGGGTTGCGCCCGATCGCGCCGCCGACCGCGTGCCACCGCCGCGAGGGGAGGAGCAGTGCGCGGCGGCCGGCGACGGCGAGCTCGCCCGTGCGGCGGGACCGGGCGGCCGCGCCCGGTGCGACGCGCCGGACGCCGCAGACGACGGCGGCCGCGGCGGCCGAGACGAGCACGAGCGCCAGGAGCACCTTTCGCACGGGAAGAGGATACCAACTTCCCGGCGGTGTGCTTCTTGAGACGGTGCGGCCTCGACGTCCCGGGGCGCGCTCAGGGCGCGGCGAGCCTGTAGATGCCGCCGAGCTCGCCGGTCTTTCGGGCGAGGGCGTCGGCGCGGAACGCGCGCGCCTCCTCGACCGTCCCGAAATCCCCAACGACGACTCGATACCAGGTCCCCTTGTCGCCCAGGTCCACGACCAGCGCGTGCGCCGGGCGGCCGAGCTCGCGGGTGAGCCGTGCGGCGTCGGCGACGGCGTTCTCCTTGCTCCGATACGACGCGAAGTGGACGACGAACGTCGGGGCGCGGCCGGCCCAGTCGGCGGACCGCATCGTCTCGACGCCCTCGACCTCCTGCCCCCGCGGCGCCCTGACCGGCTGCACGGGCGCGGGCGGCTCGGTGGCGCGCACCGGGAGCGGCGTTGGAACGGCGGCCGTCGCGCGTGCGGGCGGAGGCTCCGTCGCCGCGACGGGCGCCGCGGCGGGTACGGGCTGCGTGGCGGTCGGGAGCGGGGCGGGGTACGACTCGACGATGCGGGACGGCACCTGTTTTCGCGGCGCGATCCCGGGCCAGAGGATCACGATGACCACCGCGCCGGCGAGAAGCGCGACCGCGACGACGCCGATCCCGAACAGGAGCGACGAAACCTCCCTCCGCTCGGCGGGAGCCGGCGCGTCCTCCGCGCTCCCGCCCTCGGAGAAGAGGTCCTGGAACGACACCCCCGGCTGCTGCAGCTTGAGCACGGGCGAGATCGGCTCCGCGACACGTTCCGGAGGCGGGAAGCCGGTCGCCGGCGGCACCTCCGACGGGGGAGGCGGCGGCGCGGTGTCGACGGGTTCAGGAGCCGAGGGCCCGCCGAGGCCCGACGGCGGAGGGCTCGGTTCGAGGACCGGCTCGAACTCCGGGAGCGGCGGCTCCTCTTCGGGCGGCTCCGGGGCCGGAGGCGCAGGCTCGGGAGCCGACGGCGGCGCGAGAGGTTCGGCAAGGCCCAGATCGCCCGGAGAGGCCTGAGCCATCCACCCGCCCGGCGGCGGCACGGCGGCGGGGTGCGACGTCTCGAGCATGGTGCGCGCGCGCCGGACGAGCGCCCTGATCTGCGACGGCGGCTCGCCGCGCTGCACCCGCTTCGAGTCCTCGGCGCACACCCGCAACGCCGTCTGGAAGAGCACCGAGTGGGGCACGTTGGCCGACCGGAACTCCGTGACGAGCCCGTCGAACAGCTCGGAGACCGGGACGACCTTGGGCTTGCCGGAGCTCACGGCGCGTGCACCCCTTCCCGAAGCGAGGGGGGCCTCATCCGGGCAGCTTCTCCCAGTCGCTCTCCGGGGCGTCGGCGGCGATCGCGAGCGAGCCGTTCGACCCGGCGAACACCGGGTCGTCGACGGCCTTCACGCGGCCGCCGCCGATCTCGGCGAGCGCCGTCTCGAGGGCGGACGCCAGGTTCGGGATCTGCGATCCGCCGCCCGCGAGGATGATGTTGTGACGCACCGCCTCCTGGTACTCGGGCTCCACATGCGAGGCGAGGTCGAGCATCGTCTCGATGATCGGCGGAAGCTGGCTCTCGCACGCGCGGCGCATCTCGCTCGTGATGTCGACCGCCGTCGGCTTCCCGTTGATCGGGACCGTCACCTCGACCTTGCGCTTGGGCTCGCCCACGAAGCTCGACTGCTCCTTCCAACCCCGTACCATGTGGATCGAGAACTGGGCGTCGGGGAGCTTCGCCCGCAGGAGCAGCATCAGCTGCTCGTCCACCGAGTCGCCGGCGTAGGTGAGGGTGCGCTGGTCCTCGTCGGTGGGGTAGCGCCCGTTCATCACGCAGAAGTCGGTGGTCCCGGCGCCGATGTCGATGATCATCGTGTGGAGGAGCGCGTCCATCCCGTACGCGACCGCGAACGGTTCGGAGACGATCATCAACGAGTCCGCGACGCCCTTCACGGCGTTGCGCAGGTGCTGGCGGGATACCCGCATCGCTTCCGCGGGCACGCCCACCACCGCGAACACCTTCTGCCCGTCGTCGGGTCGGGTCAGCGAGATCAGGTGCCGGAGCAGCTCCCGGACCGCCAGCTCGTCCTTCTCGGAGCCCTCCTTGATCAGGCCGCGCTCGAGCGGACGGTGGAGGTCGAGCATCGGGCGAGCCTCGAGCGCCTCGTGGCCGAACAGGACCGGCTTCTTGACGAGCTTGCGGGCGACCATGTCCACCGGCCATCCGACGAAGCTCTCGACGACGTGGCACTCGCCGTTCGACGCCGAGATCGACGAGCGCGAGGTTCCGAGGTCGATGCCGAGGTGCAGGACGCTGTTCTTCTCTTTCGTCACGGTCGTGCCCAGCCTTTCGATGGTCTCAGTCCGCGCCCGCGGCGCGGCGGGCGATCGTTGTCTTTGCACCTCTGGCTGCGGCGTAGCCGCGGACCCCGGCCGCCAGCGACTCCGCGATCTCCTGGCGGTACGACGCCTGCCTGAGCAGCAGCGCATCCTCGTGGTTGGAGAGGCACGCCACCTCGGCCAGGACGCTGGGCATCTCGGTGCCCACCAGCACGACGAACGGCGCCTGCTTCACCCCGCGGTCCTCGAGCTGCGGATTGGCGCTCGTCAGCGTTGCGAACAGCCGGCCCTGCACGGCCTGCGCGAGGCGGAGGGACTCCTCGTGCCGCACGTCGGCGTAGACGCCCTCCAGGAGGTGACGGAAGTCGGCCAGCGAGTAGCCCGAACCCGAGTTCTCCGCCCCGGCGAGGCGCTCAACCCGGGGATCGGTCGCCGCACCGAGGAAGTAGGTCTCGACGCCGCGCCGCTCCTGAGTCGGTATCGAGTTCACGTGGATCGAGAGGAACACGTCGCCGCGCGCTGCGTTGGCGGCCTCGACGCGTTGCCGGAGCGACCGGGCCTCGTCGCCCTCTCTGGTCAGCACGACGACGAACTCCTCGCCGGCGAGGGCGGCGGCCACGCGGCGGGCGATGTCGAGGGTGATCTCCTTCTCCCGGAGACCGCCGGCCATGGCGCCGGGGTCCGTGCCGCCGTGCCCCGGGTCGAGGACGATCTTGCGGACCGCGAGCCGGAAGATCGCCGGGTCGATGACTCGCGGCGCCGCGAGCGGCGCGAGGGCGGCGGCGGGCGCCTCTCCCTGTCGCCCCGACTCCGCCATCGCCGGCGCCACCTCGATCGAGGGCTTCTCCCGGCCGGTGGACGCGGTACCTGAGACCTGGGGGCGGACGAGGAAGAACGCGACCACGGCCAGGGCGGCGAGGCCCAGCCAGGTCGGGCCCGTGAGTCGGCGCCTTCGGCGCGGGAGCGCGCCGGTCATCACCGCGACGTTCTCCGCGATCGCCTCGCGGAGCATGCGCCTCTTCAGCCGTCCGAGGCGGCCGCGGCGGGGCCGACCGGTCATCACCGGCACCCCCCGCCGGCCGCCGCGCGTCCGCGCCGCCGGCCGCGACGGGACAGTGAGCGCCGGAGCGCGGAGGGCAACCCTACGAACATGGGCCAATTATAGGGCCGTTCCCGAGATCCGTGCGTCTCGGATGCGTCCGGGGGCGATGGGCGGCGTGTATTCTCGGGGCATGCGGTTCGATGGCAGGGTGGCGTTCATCACGGGGTCGTCGCGTGGGGTCGGGAGGTGCCTCGCGCTCGCTCTGGCGCGGGAGGGTGCCGACGTCGTGGTCGCCGCCAAGACCGCGGAGCCGAATCCGAAGCTGCCGGGGACGATCCACACGACGGCCGCGGAGGTCGAGGCGCTCGGGAGGCGCGCGCTGCCGCTCCAGGTCGACGTGCGCGACGAGCACGCCGTCTCGGAGGCGGTCGAGAAGGCGCTCGGACGGTTCGGGCGGATCGACATCCTGGTCAACAACGCCGGAGCGCTGTTCTGGCAGCCGGTCGCGGAGACGCCGACGAGCAGGTTCGACCGCGTCATGGCGGTCAACGTCCGCGGCGCGTTCGCCTGCACGCACGCGGTGCTCCCCGCGATGCTCGCGCAGCGGTGGGGGCACATCCTGATGATGTCTCCTCCGCTCGACCCGGCCGCGGCCGCGGGCAAGGTGGCGTATGCCGTGAGCAAGTTCGGGATGACGCTGATCGCCCACGGGCTCGCCGGCGAGGTCGCCGAGGCGAACGTGGCGTGCAACGCGCTGTGGCCGGCGACGCTGATCGAGAGCTACGCGACGATCAACTTCGCGCTCGGCGACGCGAAGGTGTGGCGCAAGCCGGAGATCCTGGCGGACGCGGCGGTCGCGATCTTCTCGAAGGAGCCCGCCACCTTTACCGGCCGCGCCGTGATCGACGAGGAGTTCCTGCGGAGCGAGGGGGTCACCGACTTCGCGAAGTACCGGTGCGACCCTGCGCACGAGCCGCCACGGGTCGGGTTCGACTTCCGGTTCCGGGCGGGGTGAGCCGGCGGAGCGGACTGCCTCGGGCTTGCCGAAGCTCGCGGGCCTCGGGGCGGGCCGGAAGAGAACCGCGGGACCCGGTGTTACGACCCACGGTCCGGGCGGTGCGACTCGATGATCCTCACGGTCAACAGGCGGTTCCGGTTCTGCGCCTCGAGGCGGCTCGCGCGCGACGGGTGGTCGCGCGACGAGAACGAGCGCGTCTACGGAGCCGGTAGCGAGGGGCCGTGGGGGAGCGGGGAGAACTACCAGGCCCACGTCGCGTTCGCGGGCGACGTGGACCCGCGGACCGGGCTGCTCGTCAACCTCGCCGAGGTCAAGGCGGCGATCGACCCGATCATCGAGGCGCGCTACGACCACCGCTTCCTCAACCTCGACACGCCGCCCTTCGACGCCGTGCCGCCGACGGCGGAGAGCCTCGCGGCCCGGCTGCTGGAGGAGGCAGCGCAGGCGTGCCGGGGCCTCCCGGCCCGGCCGGTGGCGTGCCACCTCGCGGAGTCCGCGACGACCGGGGCGACGGCGTACGCCTCCGGCGGAGTCGAGCGCGAGCTGTGGAGCGCGTTCTCGGCGGCCCGGCGCACCTGGTCTCCGCACCTCTCCGAGGAGGAGAACCGGCGGCTGTTCGGGCGCGCCGCCTCGCCGCTGGGCCACGGCCACGGGTACGCGCTCCGGGTCGTGCTCGGAGGCCCGCCCGACGGGTCGACGTGTTCGGTCGTGGACCACGCGCGCGCCGCGGCCGCGCTCGAATCGTTCCACGAGATCGTCGACCACCGGAACCTCAACGAGGAGGTGGGCGAGCTCGCGGGCTCGCCGATGACCACCGAGACGTTGGCACGCTTCGCCTTCCGCACGCTGTCGCGCGAGCTCCCGGTTGCGAGGGTGCGCCTGCACGAGACGCCCGACTTCTTCGCCGAGTACGACGGCGAGCGGTTCTCCCTCGGGCTCGAGCGCGGCTTCTCGGCGGCCCATCGCCTGTGGAGCCCCCACCTCTCGGAGGCGGAGAACCTGCGCGTTTACGGACGGTGCGCGAACCCGGGCGGTCACGGCCACCGCTACGCGGCGCAGGCCACGGTGTCGGCGCCGCTCGACGAGCGCGCGGGGACGGTGTGCGACCTCGGACACCTCGACACGGCGCTGCGTTCCGCGCTGGCTCCGTGGCACCAGCGCCACCTCGACCGCGAGGTCGACGATTTCCGGAGCACCCCGAGCACCGGCGAGAACCTCGTGTCCGCGTTGTGGACTCGCCTCGCGACGGCTCTCGACGGGAAGCTGACGCGCCTGCGGCTCGTGGAAACCGAGAACAACCGCTTCACGGGCAGGGCGGAGCCGCGACCGTGATCGAGCGGATCCTCATCACCGGCGCGAGCGGGGACATCGGCCGCGCGATCGCAACGCGCCTCGCGGCGCCGGGCAGGGAGCTGCTCCTCCACGGGCGCGACCAGAACGCCCTGGCGGAGGTCGCCGGCGCCGTCCGCGGCCGCGGGGCGGCCGCGCGCGGCTGCCCGGCGGACCTCGCCGACCAGTCCCAGGTGCGCGGTCTCATCGGGGAGATCGGCGATGCGCCGCTGGACGTGCTCGTGAACGCCGCAGGCACCGCCGTGGTCAAGCCGGTGGAGGAGATCGGCCTCGACGAGTGGCTGGAGAGCCTGGCCGTGACGGTGACGGCGCCGTTCCTGCTCGTTCAGGGGGTGCTGCCCCGCCTGCGGACGGGGGCGAGCGTGGTCAACGTGCTTTCGATCGCGGCCCGACGCGGGTTCCCCAACTGGAGCGCCTACTGCGCCGCGAAGTTCGCCCTCGAGGGGTTCGCGCTGAGCCTGCGGGAGGAGCTGCGCCCGCGAGGCGTCCGGGTGATCAACGTGTACCCCGCCGCCACCGACACCGCGCTCTGGAACGGCGTCAGCGGAGAGTGGGACAGGCGGCGCATGCTCGAGCCCGCCGAGGTCGCCGAGGCGATCGCGTACGCGCTGGAGCGGCCCGCCGGAGTGCTGGTCGAGACGGTCGAGGTGGGCGACATCGCGGGGCCGCTCTAGAGACAGCTGACAGCTCACAGCGCACAGCCGACAGAGCCACACTTGCCGCCGGAGCACGAGACCGCGGCCACACGGGACCGACTTTTCGCCGCTGTTGGCTGTCAGCTGTCAGCTGTCGGCTTGGCCTCGAGCAGACGAAGCCCGTTCCCGATGAGCTTGGCGAGCCCGGAGTCGGCGGCCGCGCGCGCTTCGAGGAGTCCGCGGATCTCGCTCCGGAGGCGAGGCTCGAGGCCCCGCGCGGTGAGCACCTCGAGGATCTCGAGCGAGAGCAGCCAGTCGTCGGGGAACTCCGCCCGCACCTCTCGGTACAGCGTGCCGAGCCGCCGGAGCCCCTTCCCGCTCTCCCGGGCCTCGCGCACGGCGAGGTAGAGGGCGTGCAGGCGGCGCGCGCCGTCGTCCACCTCGACCTTGATCGTGCGCTCCTTCGGCACGAAGCCGGCCTGTTCGTAGGCGTCCTTGTCGGCGGCGCCGTGGAACACGGACGAGATGCGCTCGCCGACGGCCATGTCGAAGCGCCCCCACGCCGGGTCGAACAGGACCCGGTCGCCGAGCGCCGCCCGGCAGCCGGAGAACGAGAGCAGGACGAGCTTGCCGTTCTTCCGGGTGACGCGGTCGAGCCGCCCGGACACCGTCACGCCGCCCGCGAACTCGAGCGCGGCGCGCCGGCCGGTCACGAGGCCGAGCCGCGCGAGCTGGTCATCGCTCGCGAGCTCCAGCGGCGTGGCGTGGCCGCGCAGGCGGCCGACGGGCGACCCGAACCCGTCCGCGTGGACGTCCCGCCCGTGCCCCGCAAGCTGGGAGCCCGCCACCGCGAGCGCCGTCGGTCCCGACGTGCGGACGTAGGCCGGGCTGCCGGAGCCGTCCTCGAGGATCTCGCCGATGACCCCCGAGACCTGGAGGCCGGAGGAGTACTCCAGCGTCGCGACGTTAGCCGACTCGAGCGCCTTGCGGAGACCGTAGACGCCGCCGCGGCGGAACGCCATCGTCTCGGCGAACTCGTCGAGCACGGTGTTGAGGTGGGCGAACGTGGGCGTCACGAACAGCTGCGGCTGGAACGTCGTGATGTCGAACGCGACGCCGGCCGCTTCGACCGTATACGGGATCTTCTTGACCGCGGACGTGAGGCAGTGGGCCGCCTCGCCGATCGACGAGAGCAGCCCGGCGCCGTAGAGCTTCGGGTCCTCCACGTCCCCGATCAGTCCGTACTCCACGGTCCACCAGTGCAGTCGCGAGAGGAGCGCCATCTCGGAGGGGTCGCCGAGACTCGCCTGCTTGTCGGCCACGTCCCTCTCGGCTGTCGCGATCTCCTCCGCCGGCGTGCCGGGCGCCTCCTTGAGGATCGAGAGGTGGCGGATCGCCTCGTACAGCTCGAAGTCCTGCCTCGACGAGAGCGCCTTCGCGCCGACCTCGCCGATCCGGCGCAGGTACTCCGCGTACTCGTCGTCCGCGATGATCGGCGCGTGCCCGGCGGCCTCGTGCACGATGTCGGGCGCTGGCGTGTACTCGATGTGGTTGATCTGCCGCATGTCGGCGGCGATCACGAGCACCCGGTGGGCCTGGAACTCCATGAAGGCGGCGGGCGGGATGAAGCCGTCCACGGGAGCCGCCCCCCAGCCGATACGGCCGAGGATCTCGTTCATCTCCTCGATACGCGGGATGCGCTCGATCCCGATCCCGGTCTTCCGCAGCCCGTCGACGTACGAGGCGTGCGCGTGCTTGGAGTGGAAGTCGAACGCCTGTCGCATGATGTAACGCCACACCGCGTGGTCGATGGGGGTGTAGCGGTCGTAGTGCTGCTCGACGATGTGCTGCTTGAGGTGGTTGGGAAGGCGCGCGATCTGCGCCACCCCGTAGATGCTTTCGATGGGTGAGCTCGCCACGGGTGGCCCTCCGCTCGGACGTTCGTACGCCTCGCACAACCTCGGGCCCGGCGGGGAAATTTCGGAGACGCCCAACGCCCGGCCTCACCGGCCGGCTGGGCGCCAACCCCTGCGCGGCTGAAGCGCCGCCTACCTGTGGCTCCGACGGCCGCACCGCGAGCGCGCGGCGTGCGCGGTCGAGACGCTCGCGCTCGCGGCCGCGGCGGAGGTGGACCCCGCGGCGCTGACGTCGAGCTTCCACCAGAGGCCGTTGGGGCCGTACCAGTTCATGAGCGCGGTCGCCAGGTCGCGGTCGTACTGCTTGTTCCAGGTCGAGATGTCCGACGAGAGCCCGGGCGACGCGGAGCCTACGAGTGACGCGCTGACCAGCGTGGCGTGGCACGAGAGCGCGCACGAGCTCGGCATCCCGCCCTGGTCCTGGTAAACGAGCGTCTTCTGCGGCGGGATCGCCTCGAACGTGTGGCCGTGGAGCGAGAGCGACGCGTCCGGCCCCTGCGTCTTGGCCATGTGGCACTGGGTGCAGCGCGACAGGCCCATCGTCCGCTCGGGCGCGTAGGGGTGGTTCGTGTGCGCCGACACGACGGCGCCGATCGCGGCGCGGTTGTTCGCGTAGTCCGCCACCATCGCAACCGTGATGTTCGTGAAGTCGGCGCTCGTGCCCGCGCCGTGCGTCGCGTGGCAGGAGAGGCAGAGCGTGTCGTCGTCGACGTGAGTCGTGAGCGTGGTCGTGCCGTTCTGCACCTGGTCGAGCACCTGGGCGGGGTTTGAGGTCGCGGACATCGGGTCGTGGCAGTCCGTACACCGCACGGGGTGGAACTGGAACGTGGGTTTCGACGATTTGTAGAACTCCGGATCCTGGCTCGTGTCCTCGCCGGTCTTCCCGTCGGGCCACCACACCTCGGCGTCGGTGTAGAAGTTCTCGAGGGGCCCCGAGCCCGGGAGCCAGCTCTGTTGAGTGGTTTCGTTGTAGGGCCAACCGATCGTCCCGTTCGGCGTGGACGCGACGACGGAGTGGCACTGGCCACACACGTCGTTCGCGCCCTTGGTGTCGAGCCTGTCGGGGTTGACGATCTTGGCCGGATCGCCCTGCCCGAGGACGTGCGCCGCGCCCGGCCCGTGACACGATTCGCACCCGACGTTCATGATCTGGACGGTTCCATCGCCGTTATAGTCGAAGTAGCCGGGATCGTCGGCCCTGTACAAGGTCGCGATGTACGCCTTGCTGACCCACTCCCCGCGGGCGTTCTGCGTGATGCTCCGGATTCCGGTCGCGTGGCAGCCGACGCAATTCTGGTCGTGGCTCTCGCAGTTGGCGACCACGGCGTCCGTCGTCGCCGCGGGCGTGAACCTCGGCTGGTTGCTGGCGTCGTAGAACGCCTCGGGGGTGTACGCCTGCCAGCCGGTGTCCGAGGCCCAGAAGAGCGGCGAGGAGTACACCGCCTCGGTCTTGCCGGTCGGGGAGTCGCTCACCGGGATACGCACCGCGAACAGCTGCTCCCATACGCCGGTGTCGAACCGCCACTGCAACATGACGACGACGGGCAGGTCGAGCTGTCCGATCGAGATCGTGTACGTCCCGTTCTTCACCGAGAGCTTCGGCGCGTTCGGCTTGTACGCGTCGAACGGCGACGAGATCGTGTTGAAGTCGAGCCCCTGCATGAAGTCGTCCGTCGCCGTGCTGAGCGTGTTGGCGAGCACGCCTTTCCCGGGGACGAGCGTCCACTCCGTCATCGGGCGGATGTACGTCGCGGCGTGCTGCGTTCCGTGCCAGGACGTCTCGTCCGGCGCCGCTCCGCCGGGAGCGTGGCACGCGAGGCAGTAGTCGCTCCCGATGTACGTCGACGCGGGGGCCTGCTGCCCGTAGACCGCGGCGAGGTTCGCCCTGAGCGCCGCAGCCACGGCCGCAGCGGATCGCGTGACGCCCGCCGTGACGTGCGACCGGACGAGCCTCGGCCCGGCCAGTGCAGGAGCTGCGGCCATCACCGCCAGCGCGACGATTGCGAGCCGCCGGAACATGCGAGCCTCCCTTCGCACCCCCGCCCCTCGCTGCCTGGCTGTGCCGGCCGCGGCTGCCGCCCGGGCCTCGCCCGTGTGTGAGGGGGGGCCGATGCTGATGACAATATAGTGACGGCCGAGGAGAATTGCAATCGGATTCTGTTTACCTGACTGTGGCGGGGGCTCCTCCGGCCCGCAAGGGGCAAGTCGTCTGGAATCAGTCGGATCTGACCTGGGTGGGTGCGTGTGGTACGCTCGGCGCCACTCGGACCCGTCAAGGCGCCAACGTGTCGGCGCGAGCCGGCCCCGGAAAGGAGCACCGCCGAACCGTGAAGTCGCGACCGCTTCCAGACGACGCCAGCCTCGCCGCCCGCGCCGTGTCCACCCGCCCGGACTCGGCGTCGGCGAACTGAGGCGGGGCGGGGACCCGGTGCTCGGACGCGTCGCGGGAGCGTACCGCGCGGCGTTCGCCGGCCTTCCCCGGCGTGTCTGGATCCTCGCGCTCGCGGCGGTCGTGAACCGGAGCGGCACGATGGTCCTGCCGTTCATGAGCCTGTACCTGACCACCAGGCTCTCGTTCTCGATCGTGGAGGCGGGGCGCGTGCTGAGCCTGTACGGCATCGGCGCGATCGCCGGCTCGTGGCTGGGCGGGGTGCTCTCGGACCGGGTCGGGCCGGTACGCGTCCAGGTGGCGAGCCTGCTGGCGACCGGAGTCGGGTTCATCGTCCTCAGCCGCCTGCACGGGCACGCGGCGATCTCGACTGCGATGGTCGCGCTCAGCGTCGTCCAGGAGTGCTTCCGCCCGGCGATGTTCACGGCGGTCACGCGGGACAGCGAACCCGCCGTCCGGACCCGCTCGCTGGCGCTGGTGCGGCTGGCGGTCAACCTCGGGATGACGGTGGGGCCGGCGGCGGGAGGGATCCTGGCGGTCCGACACTACGGCCTCCTCTTCGTGGCGGACGCCGCAACGTGCTGGCTGGCGGCCGGGGTGCTCCTCGTGGCGATCGGCGTTCGCGGCGGTCCGAAGGCTCCGGAACGGGCCGCCGGGGCGCCGTCGGCCTCGCCGTGGCGCGACGGCCCGTACCTCGGGTTCCTCGGCGTCATGGTGGTGCTCGGGACGGTGTTCTTCCAGATCTCGAGCACCATGCCTCTCTACTACCGCGAGCATTACAGGCTCGCGGAGGACGCGATCGGGTTCCTGCTCGCGATCAACACGGTGATCATCGTGACCGTCGAGATGGTGCTCCTGCGCGCGGTCGAGCACCGCGATCACATGGCGCTTGCGGGCCTCGGATGCCTGCTCGTTTGCACCGGGTTCGCGCTCCTGCCGCTGGGGAGCGGGTGGGGTTTCGCCGCGGTCACCGTCGTCGTGTGGACGGCCGGCGAGATGCTCTCGCTGCCGCTGACGAACTCGATCGCGTCGAACAGGGCGCCGGCGGTGTCGAGCGGCCGGTACATGGGAGCCTACTCGTTGGCGTTCGCGGTCTCGTTCGTGCTCGCGCCGGCGATCGGCACGACCGTCTACCAGGGGCTCGGGCCGGGTGCGCTCTGGGGCGGCATCGGCGCGGTCGGGGTGGCGCTCGCCGTGGCGTGCCTGGCCCTCGCCCGCTGGTTCCGCGCGGGCGCGGTGGCGCCGGGAGCACGACCGGCGCCGGGCGCGGAATGAACGCGTCGGGACCGGGCTTTCCGGGTTAAGCGAGAGTACCCTGGAGCCGGCCTTCCCTGAGGAACCGGGGTCGAACGGGCGGAGCCGCCGAGGCGGCGGCCGCGGTCGCGGAGGAGAACTGGCATGTTCCGGAAGCTCTTGAGAACCGACAACGACGTTGCTCAGCTGGTGCTGCGCTTGGCGCTCGGGGTCGTCATGTTCCCGCACGGGGCGCAGAAGGTCCTCGGCTGGTTCGGCGGGTACGGCCTCTCGGGGACGTGGGGGTGGATGACCGGGCAGGCGCACGTGCCGGCGGTGTTCGCCGCTCTCGCGATCACGGCGGAGTTCGCGGGCTCGCTCGGCCTGATCACGGGGCTGCTCGGTCGTGTCGCGGCGCTCGGCGTCGGCATCGAGATCGCCGTCGCCGCGTTCGTGGGGGGCCACGTCGGCAACGGCTTCTTCATGAACTGGAGCGGTCACCAGCCGGGCGAGGGGTTCGAATATCACATCCTGGTGGTGGCGATGGCGCTGGCCGTGGTGATCAAGGGCAGCGGGGCGCTCTCGCTGGACCGCCTCTTCGGCGGCCGCCAGGAGTGACCATGGACCTCGAGCCGAAGCCGGTCGCGCCGCTCGCCGCCGCCGGCCGGCGCATCGGAGTGATCGCCGACACGCACGGCGTGCTGCGTCCCCAGGCCCGTGAGGCCCTGGTAGGGTCCGAGCTCATCATCCACGCCGGCGACGTCGGGAGCCTCGAGGTGCTCCAGCAGCTCGAGTCGATCGCCCCCGTGGTTGCAGTCCGCGGAAACGTCGACGTGCAACCGTGGGCGTCCAACTTCCCCGAGAGCAGGGTGGTCGAGGTGGGCGAGGCGCGCGTGTACGTGGTCCATGACCTCGAGCAGCTCGACCTCGACCCGTCGGCGGCCGGGATGGCGGCCGTGGTGTGCGGGCACACGCACGTCGCGGTGATCGAAGAGCGTAACGGCGTGCTGTACGTGAACCCGGGGAGCGCCGGCCCGCGGCGGTTCCACCATCCCGTGTCCGTGGCGGTGCTCACGGTCGCGGGCGCTCTCGTCACCGCGGAGCTGGTCGAGCTCGAGACGTGACCCGGCGGTGCCCGCGCAGCCCGGCCACCCGTGACCGGGCGCACAGCGCCGGAGAGTCCACTGAGAGCTATCCTCAGTCCTGAGATGGCAAGTCGCGAGTCGGCAGCGGGGGTGGGCGGCCGTGCCTCGTTCGGCGGGGCTTGTCCGGCCTGTCTCGTCCCCGGACGGGCCGGCGGCAACCCAGGCCGGGACTGGCGCGTCTCAGGAGATGTGCTGGTGCCAAGGCCGGAGTTGCAAATCGCTTCGCCGGGACCTAGATTGAGGACATGAGGCTGAGCCCGCGTCTCTACCTGGCGCTGCTGGTCGCCGTGGTCCTGAGCACGGCGTGCCTCCGGCACGGGTGGGAGGGGGAGAGCGACCTGGTGGTCGTGAACGTCAGCCAGTGCGCCGTGACGGTGTCCGTCGACGGGTGGGAGGCGACGACCGTCGAGCCGAGCCAGAGCCGGACGGTGGACAACATCGGCGCCGGGCGGCACGTCATCGAGGTGAAGGACGAGGCCGGGAGGCTGATCGACCGGCGGTACATCGACCTCGCCAGCGGGGAGGACTACCGCTGGCGGATCGAGTCGTGCACGCCTCGGTGAGGCGCCACTGAAGCGGCGCCGCCGCGCTCGTGGCGCTGTTCGGTCCGCGGGAAAAGCGAACCAATCGCAGTTGCGAAGCGTATGAGAGGGGTGGTCGATCTCACGGAGGTGGCGGCATGGCGGCGGTGACGTACGACCTGTTGGTTCGGCAGCTCAGGGAGAGGAAGCAGAGGCTGGAGAGCGCGCTCGAGCGGGGTTCGGGCGCCCAGGACCTGGGGCGCCTTCTCGACGAGGTCGACTCCGCGCTGGCCCGCGTCGCGGACGGCACGTACGGGCTGTGCGAGGTGTGCCACGAGACGGTGGAGGCCGACCGCCTCCTCGCCGACCCGCTCCTCCGCTTCTGCCTCGACCACCTGACCGAGAGCGAGCAGCGCGACCTCGAGCGCGACCTCCAGACCGCGGCCCGGGTCCAGCGCGGCCTGCTGCCTTCGCCGGAGCTGGCGGGGAGCGGGTGGGAGGCGCACTTCCACTGGGAGCCCGCGGGGCTCGTGAGCGGGGACTGGTACGACCTCATCCGGAAGGACGGCGGCGAGCTGTTCTTCATGTTCGGCGACGTGTCGGGGAAGGGCGTGGCGGCCGCGTTGCTCATGTCGCACCTGCACGCGACGTTCCGCGCTCTCGTCGCAGCCGAGTCCACCGTGGCGCAGTTGGTCGAGCGCGCCAACCGCGTGTTCCGGGAGAGCACGCTGTCGCCGTACTTCGCGACCCTGGTGTGCGGCCGCGCCGGCCGGGACGGGGCGGTCGAGATATGCAACGCGGGGCACTGCCCCCCGCTCGTCGTCGGCGCGGGCGGGATCACCGCCGTCGACCCGACGGGCCTGCCGGTGGGGACGTTCTACAGCACCGCCTACGCGTCGCGCACGCTGACCCTCGGCCCGGGAGACTCGCTCGTGCTCTACACCGACGGCCTCACCGAGGCGCGCAACCGGGCCGACGCCGAGTACGGCGTCCAGCGCCTGACTCGGACGCTCGCCCGCACGCACGGGCTGGCGCCGCGCGATCTCGTCGTCACGTGTCTCGAGGATCTCGCGGCCCACATGGACGGCGCGCCGCGTCGCGACGACCTCACCGTGATGGCGCTCCGCCGCACCGCGTGACGGCACCGCGGCGCCGCGCCTCCACCCCCGCGCCCGGCACGCTCAGAACAGCAGGCGGCAGACGAGCAGCGCCGCGGCGATCCCCGCGAAGTCGCCCAGCAGCCCCGCCGCCACCGCGTGTCGCGTGCGCGTGATCCCGGCCGCGCCGAAGTAGACCGCGAGAACGTAGAACGTCGTCTCGGTGCTGCCGTAGATCGTGGACGCGAGGCGCCCGACGAACGAGTCGGGGCCGTGGGTCTTCATGAGCTCGCTCACGAGCGCGAGCGTCCCGCTCCCGGAGAGCGGGCGCAGCAGCGCGGGCGGGAGCGCCTCGGCGGGCATCCCGACGAGGCTCGTGAGGGGACCGAGCCAACGCGCGAGCAGGTCCATCGCCCCGGATGCGCGGAACATGCCGATCGCGACGAGCATCGCGACGAGGTAGGGGATGATCTTGACCGCGACCGTGAACCCCTCCCTGGCCCCTGCGATGAACGCGTCGTAGACCTTGACGCGCCGGACGAGCGCCAGCACCGGCACCACCAGGAGGATGAGCGGCACCAGCGCGGTCGAGACTGCGGCCGCCAGCCCGTGAAAGGTCATCGCCGCTCCTGGCCGCCGTCTCTCGGGTCGGCCGCCCGGCCGGCCGGGGGAGCGAGGCGGAACGCCGGGAGGCGCTGGAGCAGCTTTGCGGCGCCGACGGCGACCACGGTCGCGCACGCGGAGGCGATGATCGTCGGCGCGACGATCTCGGTCGGGTTCGACGAGCCGAGCGTGGCGCGCACCGCGATGATCGTCGCGGGCACGAGCGTCACGCTCGACGTGTTGAGCGCCAGGAAGGTGACCATCGCGTCGCTGGCGGTGTCGGGGGTGGGGTTGAGCTTCTGCAGCTCGTCCATCGCCTTGAGGCCGAGCGGCGTGGCCGCATTCCCGAGGCCGAGCCAGCTCGCGCTCACGTTGAGGAGGATCGCGAGGAGCGCCGGGTGGTCGGGCGGGACCTCGGGGAACAGCCGGCGCGCGAGCGGCCGCAGGAGCCGGGCGAGCGCCCGCACGAGGCCGCCCTCCTCGGCGATCCGCATCACCCCGAGCCAGAGCGCCATCACGCCGATGAGTCCGAGGGCGAGCTCGACGGCGCCGCGCGCGGAGTCGAACGCGGCCTTCGTCACCGCGTCGAGACGGCCGGTCG
>Ga0335070_10002048_pt1 | contig 23451 bp, 16 predicted proteins | sample Lox_Sample_13_FD_206722 | JGI IMG/M metagenome (GOLD analysis project Ga0335070, IMG submission 206722) | Soil microbial communities from Loxahatchee National Wildlife Refuge, Florida, United States - Lox_Sample_1.3 | ecosystem: Environmental > Terrestrial > Soil > Wetlands | place: USA...
CTGGGGCTGTCTTTCATAATGGTCCTGATCATCGCCGGCATATCATGCTATATCGGCGTCAGACGTGTTCTCAAAATCGAACCATTCGATATTTTCAGAAGCTGATATGGATACTGTTGCGGTGCGGGCCAGCGGACTGGTCAAATGGTTCGGAGAAGGAGAGGCGAGAACAGTCGCCGTCCGGGAGGTCAGTTTCGAGGCCCGCTTCGGGGAAATGCTGTTTATAGAGGGCCCGTCGGGCAGCGGCAAGACGACGCTGCTCAGCATGGTCTCCGGCATTCTGCGCCCGAATGCGGGTGTGGTTTCGGTTCGAGGCAGGGACATCTGGAAACTGGGCAGCGATGAACTCGCCGATTTCCGTCTGAGTACGATCGGTTTCGTATTTCAGGATTATCATCTTTTCCCCCGGCTGACGACGGTCGAGAATGTGGCCATCCCGTTGATTCTGAGAAAACAGGACTGGGACGAATCGCTCAAGCAGGCGGCGCATTTTCTGGAAGTGGTCGGACTCGCGGATCGCGCGCAATTGCCGCCTGTCAAGCTGAGCGGCGGCGAGCAGCAGCGTGTGGCGATCGCCAGGGCGATCGTGAGCGGAGCTGATGTGCTGATATTCGACGAACCGACGGCTTCCCTCGATGGGGATACCGGCAGGAAGATTCTGGAATTCGTCAAGACTCACGTGTTGAATGATCGTCGTTGCGTCGTGGTCGTTACTCACGACAGCCGCATTTTCGAATATGCGGACAGAATAATCACGATGGAGGATGGGAGGATAACGGGGGTTTCTGGAGGAAGCGTCGATGAGAAATAAGCTGTTGATGATATTTACTGCGCTGGGGATCATCGCGGCGCTGGCCAGCGCCTATATTCACGGCATACAGACGAAGCCGCAACCTCCGGTATTCAGCCCCGCGCCGAATCCCTATGACAAAGGGATCTACGCCAACGGCATCGTGGAGAGCTACCAGACCAATGGCGAAAACATCAATATTTATCCGGAAGTGGCGGGTACGGTCGTGAAAATTCTGGCCAACGAAGGGCAAGCCGTGGAACAGGGCGCGCCGCTGGTGATGCTGGACGACACCATGCAGCGGGCCGTGGTTGAGCAGCAGAAATCGCAGTCGGAGGCCGCCTTGGCGCTGCTGGAAGAGCTGAAAGCCCAGCCGCGCAAGGAGAATCTGGAAGTCGCCAAGGCGCAGCTCGATCTTGCCGAGGCGAATCTCCGAACTGCCCAGGATCAGTGGGACAAGCAAAGACGATCGTACGAGCTCGATCCCAAATCGGTAAGCAAGGACGCACTGGATACCGCCGAGAATGCCGTCAAGGTAGCGAAGGCCAATGTCGGCGTGGCGCAAAGACAATATGATCTGACCAAGGCAGGCAGCTGGGTTTACGACGTACGCAATCAGCAGAAACAATACGAAGCCTTGACCAAAGCCTACGTCGCTTCCAGCACGTTGCTCGGGAAATACACGATCAAGGCGCCGACCAGCGGAGTCGTTCTTTCAATCAATACGGCGGTCGGCAGTTTCGTGTCCACCCAGGGCGTATACGATACCTACACGCAGGGCATGAATCCGGTAATCACCATGGGCGGCATCGACAATTACATGGGCGTCAGGTGCTACATCGACGAAATTCTCCTGCAAAGATTGCCGAAAGGTCTGCAGATGAAGGCCCAGATGTTCATTCGCGGTACGGACATACATATACCGCTCGAATTCGTGCGGGTTCAACCCTATGTATCGCCCAAGGTGGAACTGTCCAGCGAGAGAACCGAACGAGTGGATGTCAGAGTGCTGCCGGTGATATTCAGATTTCCCAAGCCGAAGGACATTTACATGTACCCCGGGCAACTGGTGGATGTTTACATCATGGAGAATTGACCACCGGGACTCTTCCCGAGTGCGACCCAAGATGGAACTTTTCCGGAACAGGTTCGATGCCTCATAACGGCAGGATTCTGGCAGCGCTGGCGGGCGCCGTGCTGAGTGGTTGCGCTGCGGGGCCCGACTTCGTACGCCCTGAGCCGCCTGACGTCGCGCATTACACGCGAGAACCGGAGGCGGCGGCGACCCAAGCGGCGGATGGCACGGCCCAGCAGCTCGAAATGGGCGCCCGGCTGAGCGGGGAATGGTGGCGACTTTTCAAGTCTCCGGCGATCGATGCCGTGATAAAGGAATCCCTGGCCAACAATCCCGGCCTGCAGGCCGCCCAGGCCAGCTTGCGTGCGAGCCAGGACAATCTGAGAGCGGGCCAGGGAATATTTTTTCCCCAGATCGACGTCGGCGGCAGCGCTGCGCGCCAGAAGTTTTCTGCAGCGCGTTTCGGCCAGGTATCTGCGGGGAGCATTTTCAACCTGTACACCCTTGCGGCGACCGTCGGCTACACGCTGGACGTTTTCGGCGGCGAACGACGGGAAATCGAGGGACTGCAGGCGGAAGTGGACGTCCAGCGCAACACCATGCGTGCCGCCTATCTCGCATTGCTGGGCAACACGACAAATACACTGATTGCGCGTGCCGCCTATGCCGCCGAGATCGAGGCGACAGAACAAATCATCGGTCTTGAAAAGGAACAGGTCAAACTGGCGGAGGCGCAGGCGCAGGCGGGCACTGTTCCTTACTCTGACGTCCTGGCTCTGCGCAGCCAGCTCGCAACGGTGGAAGCGAGCCTCCCGCAACTTCGACAGGAACAGGATCAGGCCGAGCATCTGCTGGCGACGCTGGTCGGACGTCCGCCGGCAGCGTGGGCGCCGCCGGAAATCAGCCTCCTTGAGTTGACATTGCCCGCCGAGTTGCCGGTCAGTCTGCCTTCGGACCTGGTGCGCCAGCGTCCCGACGTTCTCGTCAGCGAGGCGCAGCTTCATAAAGCAAGTGCCGATATCGGCGTTGCCACGGCAGCGATGTTCCCAAGCTTTACGTTGAGCGGTTCGTTTGGCCAGGAGAGCAATTCGCCCCAGGATCTGCTGACGAGCAAAAACAGCATCTTCAACGTCGGGCCCAATCTTGATGCGCCACTCTTTCACGGCGGTACACTGCTGTACCAGCGGCGGGCTGCGATCGAAAGCTATCAACAGTCGCTTGCCGGTTATCGGCAAACCGTGCTTGGCGCGCTCGCCCAGGTTGCCGATGTTCTGCGCGCGCTGGAGCACGATGCGCAGATTCTTGATGCCAGATCCAATGCATTTCAGACCGCGGAGCAGGCACTGCAATTGATTCAGGCGAATTATCAGGCCGGCCTCGTCAATTATCCGCAGGTGCTTGTGCAGGATATCCAGTACCGGCAGGCCGTGATCGGCTACCTCGAAGCACGCGCGCAGCGGTTTCAGGACACCACCGCGCTCTTTGTTGCGTTGGGAGGGGGATGGTGGAATGCGGAGCAGCAATCCTCCGGAACACAGCGATGAGGCGTTCGGTGTGGGGAACCCGGCCCGGAAGTCCGTACGCCTGCCGGGCATAAAAAGCCGAATGCTGCAATTCGAGATGAGTCATCATCCCCGCGCCGATCTGGTAGCCCTGCGCATGATTGCGCTGTTCGAGGCATTCAAGGGCATTCTTGTGCTTGCCGTGGGAACCGGCCTTCTGACTTTGCTCCATCGTGACGTGCAGAAGGCCGCGGAGCAGGTCATCCTGCATCTCCATCTCGATCCTGCGCGTCATGTCCCCCTGATTTTTCTGACCCTTGCGGCAAAGATCAACGATTCCACCCTGATGCTGCTGGCCGCAGGCGCTCTGGTTTATTCGATCGTGCGCTTGCTTGAAGCCTACGGTCTGTGGAACGCGCGCCCGTGGGCCGAATGGCTGGGCGTGCTGACGGGAGGTTTTTACCTGTTTATCGAAGTCTATGAACTGGCGCAGCGCGCCACCTTGCTGCGGTTCAGTTTCTTCGCCGTCAATCTGGCCATCGTGGTCTATCTTGGATGGACGCTGCGGCGAAAAAAAGCCGCATCCGGTTAGGATGGCCAGCCATCGGCGGGCGCGATCGGATACAGGGAAGATGGGGCAGATGCCGGAAATTGCGGATCGGTTGCGCCCTCGCGCATGCATTGCCAATGCCGGTTAAAAGCCGGATTATTGAAAGGCAGGAGATCAATGCGTTTCGGGCGGTGCGGCCGATACCTTGCCGGAACCGCGGCGGCGCAAATAAATCGTCGGCTTCACATAACCATCATTTGTCGGTGATATAGAGATACTTTTCGAAAACGAAGGAGGAACGCCATGGACAGGGATTTGCTTGCGAAGACCGCCGCCGCGATGGTGGCCAGGGGAAAAGGATTGCTGGCGGCTGACGAATCGAGCGGCACCTGCGAAAAGCGCTTCAGGGCCGTCGGCGTCGAGCCGACCGAGCCGAACCGCCGCGCCTACCGGGATCTTCTGTTCACCACCGGCGATATCGAGCAATTCGTCAGCGGCGTGATCCTGTTCGATGAAACGATCCGCCAGAGCACGGTCGCCGGTAATCAGCCGTTTCCGCAATATCTGGAGAAAAGAGGCATCATTCCCGGCATCAAGGTCGACAGGGGAACGCAGGATCTGGCGTTCCATCCCGGAGAAAAAGTCACCGAGGGGCTGGACGGTTTGCGCGCTAGGCTTGCCGAATATTTCAGACTGGGCGCGCGCTTCGCCAAGTGGCGCGCGGTGATCGCGATCGGCGCCGGCATTCCGAGCTGGACCTGCCTGCGCGCCAACGCCCATGCGCTGGCGCGCTATGCCGCGCTGTGCCAGGAAGCGTCGATCGTGCCGGTGGTGGAGCCGGAAGTGCTGCTCGACGGCGACCACACCATCGAACGCTGCTTCGAGGCGAGCGAGGCGACGCTCACCGCGGTGTTCGCGGCGCTGCGCGAACACCGCGTCGCGCTCGAGTACACGATCCTCAAGGCGTCGATGGTGCTCTCCGGCAAGGACTGTCCGCAGCAGGCGGGCGTCGAACAGGTGGCGGAGGAAACCGTGCGCTGTCTGAAGCGCACGGTGCCGGCGGCGCTGCCGGGCGTCGTGTTTCTGTCCGGCGGCCAGAGCGATCTCGACGCGACCGCGCACCTGAACGCGATGGCGCGGCTGCCGGGCCTGCCGTGGCCGCTGTCTTTTTCCTACAGCCGCGCGTTGCAGAACCCGGCGCTCAAGACCTGGCGCGGAGCGCCCGCCAATGCGGCGGCCGCGCAGAAGGCATTTCATCACCGCGCGCGGATGAACGGCCTCGCCGTGCGCGGCGAGTATCGCGCGGAACTGGAGGCGCAGGCCGCCTAAGAGTCCATAACATAATGAAACGTGCGATGCGCTGGCACGATTTTGGCCGAGCGCGCGAAGCAAGACGCGCCGCTTGGCCATTCCAAGCCAGTGGCTTGCGACAAAGCGATCGGCCAAAATCGCGGCCAGCCCGGCGGGTTGCCGTCCCAGCGGGCGGCTGCGGCGTTGCGCTCCTTGGCTTCGTAGGCCGGCTACGACCGGCGTCGCGCGCCTGGCATCCGCCGCGTTGGGACAGGCAACGCACGCGCGTTTCATTATGTTATGGACTCTCAGCGCCGCGGCGCGCCGCGCGCTTCGCGCAGCGCGTCGGCCAGCGCGGTCAGGCGCGGGTCGGCGCTCCAGTCTTCCAGGTTCAACGCGACCTTGTATCTCCAGTTCGGGTACTGGTCGGTCGTGTTCGGAACGTTGATCTGGGTGATCTGCCCGAAAATGTCTTCAGGCTGGATCGTCAGCAGCTTGGCCTGGCCGCGGCCGAGGTAGCGGTGGATCGCGTAAGCCAGCGCTGGATGGATGTCGTGCGCAGCAACGCCGTGCGCGCTGATTTCCGCATTCATCAGTCCCGCCCGTTCCAGCGCGCGCAGCAGGCGTTCGCGGTCGAGTTGCCGGGTGGACTGTTGATGCGCGCGAGCTTCTTCGCTCGGATAAAGCGCAAGTTTTTCGCGGATTGCGAGATCGGCGCCGGTCCAGAATCCGCGCAAGGTCGGCAGGTCGTGCGTGGCGATTGCCGACAGGGAATGGGCGGGATAGTGTTCGGCGGGCGTGAATTCCTCGCCGTAATCGCGCGTGAAGTAAAACAGCCGGTACGACAGCACGCCGAAGGTGTTCATCGCGGCGCGGACCTCATCGGGAACGGTGCCCAGATCCTCGCCAATGACCAGGCATTGCTGGCGCCGGCTTTCCAGCGCCAGCAGTCCCATCAGATCCGATAGCGGGTATCTGACATAGGCGCCCTCGGGCGCGGTGCCTCCCACCGGCAGCCAGAACAGCCGCATCAGTCCCATCACGTGGTCGATCCGCAGCGCTCCCGCGTCGCGCATTGCGGCCTTGAGCACCGCGATGAAAGGCGCGTAGCCCGCGCGCACCAGACGTTCGGGAACCGGCGGCGGCAGCCCCCAGTCCTGACCCTTGGGGTTGAAGTCGTCGTGCGGCGCGCCGAGATGCGCGCCGGCCGCATAAAGCGTGGAGTTCATCCATGTCTCGGCGCCGCCGGCGTTCGCGCCCAATGCCAGATCGTGATACAGCCCGATCGCCATTCCCAGGTCGCGGCAGCGGCGGCCGACTGCGTCGAGCTGCAGCTCGGCCTGCCATTGCAGATACTCGAAAAAACCGATCTGTTCCTGATGCGATACGCGAAACGCCGCGACTGCGGGAGAAGCCGGATCGTGAAATGACGATGGCCACTGATGCCATCCCGTGATCGATGGGTCCTGCGCGTGGAAGTGTTCCTGCAGTGCGTCGAACACCGGCTGGATACGCAGCAGAGGTTCGGCACGGCCGCTGAATTCATGGAAAATGCGCGCGCGTGGGGAATTGCTGTCGAGGTGCCGTTCCCGGAAATGCCGGTAGAGGATGCGCAGGATTTCGAATTTGACGCGGGCGACGGCGGTGTAATCGACAAGGTCGGCGGCGCGCAGCGCCTCCAGCGCCGACTGGAATTCCGCCGACTGGACGCGGTCGCGCGCCGCGGCCGACTCGGCGTAGTCCTCGATCGCCTCGACATCGAGGTAAAGCACATTCAGTGCGACGCGGTTGGAGGGACTGTAAGGGCTTGCCTGTTCCGGCTGGTCGGGGAACAACGCGTGCAGCGGATTGATGCCGACCATTCCGGCGCCGGCGCCATGAGCGATCTCGGCCAGACGCTTGAGGTCCGTGAAATCGCCGATGCCCCAGTTGCGCCGCGAACGCAGCGCATAGAGCTGCACCGCGAATCCCCAGCTGCGGCGGTCGCCCGCCAGCGCAGGCGGTTGATAACACTGGCGCGGGCAGACGATCAGCTGAATCGAGGCCCACGCCGCGGCGCCGCTGCCTAGCCGCAGTCGATGGTACCCGGGCGGCGGCGCAGTCCGGATCTCGACGAGGTAACGGATATAGGAGACGCCGTCGATGACACGGGTTTCGGCAGACTGGATGGAGGCGGCGCGGCCGCACCAGCGCTCGCCGCCTTCGAGCGCCAGTTCCCACTCGGCGTCGTCAACGGCGACCGTTGACGGCAGGGCAAGCGGAATCTGAATTGCCGCGTCTTGCTCGAATACAATCTTGACCGGTCTGGCGGCGCTCCGCCATTCCCGCGTTTGCAGCCGTTCCAGCGTCGCTTCCGCCGCGGTCTCGTCCGCAATATCGATGCCCATCGCGCGCAGCAATGCGAGTTTGGCGGCGGCCGATGCCACATGGTGAGCGCCGCGGATGTCGTAATAGTCGCTCTGGATGCCGCAGTATTCGCACAGGCGATCGAAGGCAGCGTGGTCGGTCATGGTTTGTCTGCGGCGTGGATGTTATTAACGGCCTCGCAGCGGCGCGGCCGCTCATTGGGTTCCGCCCTCGAAAAACAGCACGCTCAGCGGCGGCAGCGTCAGCGTCAGAGAAAACGGCCTGCCGTGCAGCGGGGACGCGGCGGCGTGCACGCCGCCGAGATTGCCGTTGCCGCTGCCCCCATAGCACCTGGCGTCGCTGTTCAGCGCTTCCTTCCAGTATCCGCCGTGCGGCACGCCGACCGCATAGCGCTCGCGCAGCAGCGGCGTGAAATTGCATATGACGAGGACGGTGCGGGGGGTGGAACGCGCCCGCCGCACGAAGCTGAGCACGCTGTTCTGCGCGTCGTTGATGTCGATCCATTCGAAGCCGTCGGCGGAAAAGTCCAGTTCGAACAGCGCTGGCGTCCGGCGGTAGTAATGGTTGAGGTCGCGCACCCAGTCGCGCAGGCCGCTGTGGATCGGATATTGCAGCACGTGCCACTGCAGGCTTTCATCGTGTCTCCACTCCTGTTCCTGACCGAATTCTCCGCCCATGAACAGCAGTTTCTTGCCGGGATGCCCCCACATGTAGCCGAACAGCGCGCGCAGATTGGCGTAGCGCTGCCATTCGTCGCCCGGCATGCGGTCGATCAGCGCGCCCTTGCCGTGGACGACTTCGTCGTGCGAAAGCGGCAGGATGAAATTTTCATAGAACGCGTACCACAGGCTGAAGGTCAGATCGTGCTGATGGTATCTGCGAAACAGCGGATCCCGCTTGAAGTAATTCAGTGTGTCGTGCATCCACCCCATGTTCCACTTCATGCCGAACCCGAGGCCGCCGCTGGCGGTCGGACGCGAGACCTGCGGCCACGCAGTCGATTCTTCGGCGATCGACTGGGTATCGGGGTGTTCGCGATAAACGGTTTCATTGAGCTGGCGCAGGAACGCGATCGACTCCAGGTTTTCCTTGCCGCCGTGGATGTTGGGAATCCATTCGCCGGCGGGACGCGCGTAATCGAGGTACAGCATCGAGGCGACGGCATCGATGCGCAGGCCGTCGAAGTGGTACTTTTCGAGCCAGAACAGCGCGCTGCTGATCAGGAACGCCCGCACTTCGTGGCGGCCTAAATTGAAGATGCAGCTGTTCCATTCGGGGTGGAAGCCCTGCCTGCGGTCCGCGTGCTCGAACAGGTGGGTGCCGTCGAAATAGGCGAGCCCGTGTTCGTCATTCGGGAAATGCGAGGGCACCCAGTCGAGGATGACGCCGATGCCGCGCTGATGCAGATGGTCGATCAGGTACATCAGATCCTGCGGCGTTCCGTAGCGGGCGGAAGGGGAGAAGTATCCGGTCGTCTGGTAGCCCCACGAGCCGTAGAACGGGTGTTCGGTCAGCGGCATGAATTCGACATGGGTGAAACCCGTTTCCGCGACGTAGTCGGCGAGCAGCGGCGCGATTTCGCGGTAGCCCAGCAGACGGCCGGGGTCGTCGCCGGGGCGCCGCCACGAGCCGAGGTGCACTTCGTAAATCGATACCGGGGCGTCGAGGGCGCTGGCGTTACGGCGCGACTGCATCCACGCCGCGTCCCCCCATTCGTAGTCGAGCGCCCACACGCGCGAAGCCGTCCGCGGCGGCGGGTCGCCGAAAAACGCGAATGGATCGCTTTTATCGACCGCATACGAATGGTCGCGGAAGGTGATTCGGTATTTGTAGTGGTTGCCCGACGCGACATGCGGAATGAACGCTTCCCAGATTCCCGAACTGTCTTCGCGCGGGACCATCGGATGCGCGCTGGGGTTCCATCCGTTGAAATCGCCGATCACGGAGACGTCCAGCGCATTGGGGGCCCACACGCCGAAGCGGGCGCCTTGGTGCCGGCCGTCGTTTTCCGGATGGGCGCCCAGCTTGTCGAACAGTCTGGCATGCGCGCCCTGTCGAAACAGGAAGACGTCGTAATCGCTGAGGCCTTTGGCAGCGGATGCCGGCCCGGGCGGAGACAGGCCCGGCGACGTTTGCAGCGGGATAAAGGGTGGTTCGGGCATTTAATTCAGGTGGATAAATATTTTCATAACGGATTCATTTTGATATTGTGGCACATTGCTGGCAAGCTGTTATGCGGGGAAGGGGTGCGGCACGCCGGATCGTGCGGATGGGAAGCGGCGGAGCCGCCGGCATGGCAGGTTGATATACGCTGGTTTCGTCCAGAATGAGCGAAGATTCGATCAAGCAGAAATCGCTGACTTTGCTGCAGTTGCCGCGCCAGACGGTGGCGCTGGTGCTGGCCGGCGGCCGCGGCAATCGTCTGAAGCAGTTGACGCAGCGTCGCGCGAAACCGGCGCTGCATTTCGGCGGCAAATTCCGCATCATCGACTTCGCCCTTTCCAATTGCATCAATTCCGGCATCAACCGGGTCGGCGTGATCACCCAGTACACTTCGCAGGACCTGTTCCGGCATCTGCAGCGGGGATGGAGCTTCCTGCGCTGGGAAGCCAACGAATTCATCGAGGCGCTGCCGGCCCAGCAGACCGTCCATGCCGAGTCGTGGTACCGCGGCACCGCGGACGCTGTCTACCAGAATATCGAAACCCTGCGCGAGCACAAATCCAGCTACATCCTGGTGCTTGCCGGCGATCATATCTACAAGATGGATTATTCGCGAATGCTCGCGTTTCATCGCGACTCCGGCGCGCAATGCACGGTCGCCTGCACCGAGGTGCCGCGCGCCGATGCCTGCGGTTTCGGCGTGATCAAGGCCGACCGCTCGGGACGCATCGTCGAGTTCGTCGAAAAGCCCGCCGACCCGCCCGCGATGCAGGGCAATCCGGAGCGGGCGCTGGTCAGCATGGGCATCTATGTCTTCAACACCGGCTTCCTGTTCGAACAACTGGAGCAGGACGTTCTGAAATCGGAATCGGCGCACGATTTCGGCAGAAACGTCATCCCTGAAATCGTGCGTCGCGGCCAGGCCTGCGCGCATCCGTTCCGGCTGTCGTGTGTCAGCAGCGCCCCCGAGGCGGAGCCTTACTGGCGCGATGTCGGCACCGTCGATGCGTACTGGGAGGCGAATATCGACCTGACGATGCCGACGCCGGCGCTCGACATGTACGATACATTGTGGCCGATCTGGACTTATCAGGAACAGCTGCCGCCGGCAAAGTTCGTGTTCGACAGCGATGACCGGCGCGGTACGGCGATCGATTCGATCGTCTCCGGCGGCTGCATCATTTCCGGCTCGCCGGTCAAGCGTTCGGTGCTGTTTTCCAAGGTACGCATCAACTCGTTCTGCCGGATCGAAGGCGCGGTGCTGCTGCCGCGGGTCGAAATCGGACGCCACGCGCGCCTGCGCAACGTGGTCGTCGACAGCGGCTGCAGCATTCCGGAAGGAATGGTCATCGGCGAGAATCCGGATGACGATGCGCGGCGCTTTTCCCGCACTGAACGCGGCATCACGCTGGTGACCCAGGAAATGATCGACCGCGTCCAGGGCAGAGGCTGAATATTGATTTCCGTTTTTGCTGATCCGTCCGGAAAGACGTCCCCGCTCCGGTTGCCGGCCTGAACCGCCGATCACGTTTCTTGTATGCGCGTACTCTACGTCAGTACTGAAGTCTATCCATTCGTCAAAACCGGCGGTCTGGCCGACGTCAATGCAGCGCTGCCGCCGGCGTTGATCGACCTGGATCTCGACGTACGGATGCTGCTGCCGGGCCTGCCGGGGCTGATGAGCGCCGTGTCCGGCCGCCGGCGGCTGGTCACGCTTGGCAGCGCATTCGGCGCCGGGGAAATCTCGATCTGGCAGGCGCGGCTCGACGATGTGCCGGTCTATCTGATCGATGCGCCGGAATTGTATGCGCGCGAGGGCGGCCCCTATACCGACAGCGCCGGCCGCGACTGGCCGGACAATCCGATGCGCTTTGCGCTGCTGGGATGGATCGCCGCCCGTTTTGCCGACGGCATCATCGAGGACTGGCGGCCGCAGGTCGTCCACAGTCACGACTGGCATGCGGCGCTGGCGCCGGCCTATCTCGCGGCGCGCGGGGGCAACCGCCCGGCCAGCGTTTTCACCGTCCACAATCTGAGTTTCCAGGGACAGTATTCGCCGGAAACCTTTACCGGTCTGAAGCTGCCGCCGCATTTTTTCACGCTGCACGGCGTCGAGTTTCACGGCATGGTGAATTTCATGAAGGCCGGCCTGCATTATGCCGACCGCATCACCACTGTGAGTCCGTCCTATGCGAAAGAGATCCAGACACCGGCGTACGGCTGCGGCATGGACGGCGTGCTGCGTTCGCGTGCCGGGGCCCTGACCGGCATTCTGAACGGGATAGACCGGGGTGTCTGGGATCCCGCCACGGATCGGCATATTGCAGTGCGTTACAGCAGAAAGGATGTTTCCGGCAAGATTGCCTGTAAGCGCGCATTGTGCGGCGAACTGGGACTGCAAGGTGGAGAAAAGAACCCGCTGTTTGCCGTAGTCAGCCGGCTGACCGACCAGAAGGGGCTGGACTTGCTGCTGGAAGTGCTGCCTGACGTGATCAGACGCGGCGGCAGACTGGCGGTGATGGGAACCGGCGCTCCGGAAATCGAGGCGAAGTTCAGGGAAGCTGTCGCGCGTTATCCGGGCAGGGTCGCGGTACACATCAATTACGATGAGGCGTTCGCGCATCGCATCGTCGCCGGCGCCGACGTGATCGTGGTACCCTCGCGCTTCGAGCCATGTGGTCTGACCCAGATGTACGGCCTGGCTTACGGGACATTGCCGCTGGTCAGGCGCGTCGGCGGCCTCGCTGATACCGTGCGCGATACGAACGCCGTGAACATCGCCGCCGCTGCCGCCACCGGGTTCGTATTTGACGATGCGCAGCCTGCAGCGCTGGCGGCAGCCTGTGCGCGTGTGTTCGAGCTATGGCGCAAGTCCGCGTTATGGGCCGAATTGCGCGAAAATGCGATGCGGCAGAATTTTGGCTGGACGGTTTCGGCGCAACATTATCTCGAAATTTATCGTGAGCTGCGGCCGTTCACTGCGCGTTGAGCGGCCCCCGGCGCGGCACCCAATCGGGGCCTTGCGGCGTGGTTGCACCGGCGTGGAACATCCGGCAATTGCCGAAGCGGCGCCGGTTTTTGCCGAATGGGAAAAAGAGGGGAGCTGCGCCCGTTGCCGCGCCGGTTTTCATCGGACAGTGCCGGCAAAACGGCGGGGTGCAGAGCGCAATGTTCGCCCGGCATCGAATCCGGGAGGTTTGGCATAAGCCTTGCTTCCTTTAACAAACAGAACCTTCACCCAAGGTTCAATTTATCCTTAAAATAAAAACATGAATCAGACGATCCGAAAGACCGCCCAGTCCAATTTCGATGCGGAAGCGCTGGGACTGGACGCGGCGTCCCTGCGTCATTCGATTTCCAACCGGTTGATGTACACGGTGGGGAAGGATTCGGTCGCGGCATCCAAACTTGACTGGCTGTTTGCGCTGTCTTCAGCGGTGCGCGACCGGCTGGTCGAACGCTGGATGGATACCACCCGTCTTCAGTACAAACAGAACGTCAAGCGCGTCTACTATCTATCGATGGAGTTTCTGCCCGGCCGGATGCTAACCAACGCGCTGATCGCGCTGGGGCTGTACGACGAATGCCACGACGCGCTGCGCGAACTGGGACTCGACCTCGACGAACTCGCTGCGCTGGAACCCGATCCGGCGCTCGGCAACGGCGGTCTCGGCCGTCTCGCCGCCTGCTTTCTCGACTCGATGGCGTCGCTCGGGCTGCCCGGGTTCGGCTACGGCATCCGTTATGCGTACGGGATGTTCGAGCAGCACATTCACGACGGTCGCCAGCACGAATACCCCGACCATTGGCTGGTCGACGGCAATCCGTGGGAGTTTCCGCGTCCCGAGGTCAAATACACGATCCAGTTCGGCGGCCGGGTCGACTATCACGACCGCAACGCGCACTGGGTCGACGCTGAGGCGATACACGCAATGGCCTACGATAATCTGGTGCCCGGTTTCGGCACGCCGACGGTCAACACGTTGCGGCTGTGGCGCGCGACCGCGATCAAGGACATCGATCTGTCGCTGTTCAATCAGGGACATTACGGCGCCGCGGTCGGCAACAAATACCATTCGGAGAACGTGTCGCGCGTGTTGTATCCGGACGACAGCACCGAAAGCGGCCGCGAACTGCGGTTGAAGCAGGAATATTTCTACGTCAGCGCCTCGCTGCAGGATCTGCTGCATCGTTACTTCATCGATCACTCCAGCGTCGAGCAGCTGGCCGACAAGATCGCGATCCATCTGAACGACACCCATCCCGCGCTTGCGGTGCCGGAACTGATGCGTCTGCTGATCGACGTCCATCACGTGCCGTGGACGCTGGCGTGGCGGCTGTGCACGCGCATCTTTTCGTACACCAATCATACGCTGATGCCGGAGGCGCTCGAGACCTGGCCGGTCGCGCTGGTCGAGCGGGTGTTGCCGCGGCACATGAAGATCATCTACGACATTAACGAAATGTTCCTCGATCAGGTGCGCCGCAGTCATGGTGACGATCAGCGGCTGCTGAGCAGCGTGTCGCTGATCGACGAGAACAACGGGCGGCGCGTGCGGATGGCGAATCTGTCGGTGCTGGCGAGCCACAAGGTCAACGGCGTCTCCAAGCTGCATTCCCAGCTGCTGTGCGAGACCATCTTCGCCGATTTCCACAAGCTGTTTCCGGACCGCTTCGTCAACCGCACCAACGGCATCACGCCGCGCATGTGGCTGGCGATCGCCAATCCGGCGCTGTCGACCCTGATCGATCGTCATGTCGATCCCGGCTGGCGGATGCGGCTTGATCTGCTGGAAAAACTGCGGCCGCTCGCCGCCGATTCCGAATTCGCCGCGTCGTTCCGCGCCGCGAAAATGGCGAACAAGCGGCGGCTTGCCGACTATGTGATGAAGGTGGCCGGCGTCGCGATCCGCCCGGATTCGATGTTCGACGTCCAGGCGAAACGCATCCACGAGTACAAGCGCCAGCTGCTCAATGTGCTGCACGTCGTCTGGCGCTACAACCGGCTGCTCGAGAATCCGCAGTATCCGTGTGCGCCGCGGACGGTGATTTTTTCCGGCAAGGCGGCATCTGCCTATGCGATGGCCAAGCTCGTGATAAAACTGATCAACGATGTCGCGAAGGTCATCAACGCCGATCCCCGTATCGACGGTAAACTTAAAGTCGTGTTCGTTCCCAACTACGGCGTTTCGGTGGCCAACCTGATCATCCCGGCCGCCGATCTTTCGGAGCAGATTTCGACCGCCGGCACCGAAGCCTCGGGCACCGGCAACATGAAGCTCGCGCTGAACGGCGCGCTGACGATCGGCACCGAGGACGGCGCCAACATCGAGATCCGCGATGCGGTCGGCGCCGACAACATTTTCATCTTCGGACTGAAGGCGGACGAGGTGCGCGCGCGCCGCGCCGCCGATTACGATCCGCGCCGCATTTACGGCGAGAACCGCGAGCTGGCCCGCGTTCTCGATCAGATCGGTTCCGGCGATTTCTCGCCGGACGATCCGCAGCGCTTCCGGCCGATCGTGCAGGCGCTGCTCGACCACGGCGACTATTACATGCTGCTCGCCGATTTCGCCGATTACGTCGCGACGCAGCAGCGGGTGGACGCGCTCTATGCCGATCGCGACGCATGGACGGCGATGGCGATCCGCAATGTCGCCGCGATGGGCGTGTTTTCGAGCGACCGCACCATCCGCGAATACGCGGACGGCATCTGGCACGTGCAACCGATGGTGTTCTGACTGTGGCGCAGTTCCGCACGCGGAGCCGGGTACTGATACGCTACTCTGATGCAGTCATCCGCTGAACCGCCTGCGGCGCGTCTCGCTGCCGGCCGGCCGTGGCCGCTCGGCGCGCACTGGGACGGCAACGGCGTCAATTTCGCGCTGTTTTCGGCGCACGCCGAGCGCGTCGAACTGTGCCTGTTCGATGCCGGGGCGGCCACCGAAGTGGCGCGCGTCGCGCTTCCCGCCTGCACCGACCAGGTCTGGCACGGCTATCTTCCGGGCGCGCAGCCCGGCCTCGTCTACGGCTACCGCGTGCACGGGCGTTACGATCCCGCCGGCGGCCACCGCTTCAACCCGCACAAGCTGCTGATCGATCCTTATGCCCGCGCGTTCGCCGGCCGCTTCCGCTGGGACACCGCGCATTACGACTATCAGAACGGCACCGAACCTTCTGCGACGACCGTGGACAACCGCGACAACGCGGCGGCGATGGTCAAATGCCGCGTCATCGACTCCGCACATGACTGGGGCGGCGACCGCCCGCCGCGCACGCCGTGGGCCGACACCGTGATCTACGAGGTCCACGTCAAGGGCTTCACGATGACCCATCCGGACATCCCCGAAGATCTGCGCGGCACCTACGCGGGTTTCGCGCATCCGGCGGCGATCGATTACCTGCGGCGGCTCGGCGTCACCGCGGTCGAACTGCTGCCGGTGCAGGAATTCATCGACGAACATGCGCTGGTGCGCAACGGACTGGTCAATTACTGGGGTTACAATCCGCTCGGCTATTTCGCGCCGGCCACGCGCTATGCGGGTGGTCGCGATCCGGTTGTCGAATTCCGCGCGCTGGTCAGGGCGCTGCACGCGGCCGGCATCGAAGTCATTCTCGATGTGGTTTACGGACATACCTGCGAAGGAGACAAGTTCGGTCCGACGCTGGGGTTCCGCGGCATCGACAATGCAGGCTATTACTGGCTCAACGAGCAGGCCAATTTCAACTACGTCGATGTCACCGGTTGCGGCAACACTTTCAATCTTTCCCATCCGCGCACCCTGCAGCTGGTGATGGATTCGCTGCGTTACTGGGTGGCCGAGATGCATGTCGACGGTTTCCGTTTCGACCTTGCCACCGCGCTCGCACGCGACGGCGGCGGGTTCAATCCCGGGGCATCTTTTCTCGACGTTCTGCGTCAGGATCCGCTGCTGTCGCAGGTCAAACTGATCGCCGAACCGTGGGACACGGCGTCGTACGAAACCGGACGTTTCCCATCGGGTTTTTCGGAATGGAACGACAAATTCCGCGACACTGCGCGCGGCTTCTGGCTGACCAGGGACGCGCACTGCAGTGAACTGGCGAAGCGGCTGACCGCGTCGAGCGACCTGTTCCGCCACGACGGCCGCGCGCCGCAGGCCAGCATCAATTTCATCACCGCGCACGATGGATTCACGCTTACCGATCTGACGTCATATCAGGGCAAGCACAACGAGGCGAACGGCCAGTCCAACCACGACGGCATGGACAGCAACCGCAGCGTCAATTACGGGGTCGAAGGGCCGAGTACGGATGATGCTATCGTTGCCGTGCGTCAGCGTTCGCGGAGGGCACTGCTCGCAACGCTGTTTCTGTCGCAGGGGGTGCCGATGCTGCTCGCCGGCGACGAGCAGGGGCGTTCCCAGCACGGCAACAACAATGCCTATTGTCAGGATTTGCCGTTGTCATGGCTGGACTGGCGGGGCGCCGATGTTGCGCTGGTCGATTTCACGCGCCGTCTGCTCGAACTGCGCCGCCGCCATCCGGCGTTGCGCCGCACCAGCTGGTTCGACGGCTCGCTGACGGCGCTCGACGAGCGCGACATCACCTGGCTGTCGCGCCACGGCGGTGAAATGACGTCGGATCACTGGCAGGAATGGTCGAACAACTGCTTCGGTTTCCGGCTCGGCCGCGCCGATGCCGCGGAAACCGCGCTGCTGGTGCTGATCAACGGCGACCCGGCAGAAATTCCATTTACGCTGCCGCCCGCGCCCGGCGCCGCGTGGACGACGCTGCTCGACAGCGCCGATCCTGCTGTGTCCGAGCGAATGGTCGAGAATACCGTTACGCTGCCCGCGCATGCCGTGATGGTGCTGGCATCGGTTGCCCGGTGAATTTCGTAATCAGGCAGCATCTGACGTGGGCTGCGCCGCGCCAAATCAAGCGGGCGTAACGAAAGTGCTGGCTGGAGAGTAAGCTTTTCCCTGTCCGCTCGACCAACCTCGCGCCGGAGACGCAAACAGGCGCATAATCCGGCGAATCCCGTTTTGCAATAGACCGGTGTCGTTATCATCGGTCGGCCGGTTTCGGAGGGAATCATGGCGAAACCCGAGGTAAGGAAGGAAAACCGCTACGTCCCGCTGACCCGCGAGCAGTTCCGCACACGTTTTTTCGCGCGCTTCTACGACCCGGCGTTCGATGACGTGCAACCGGAGCTGGAAAAGGTTTTCGAGCGGGCGTGGGACGGCTACATCCATTACCGCAAGAATCCGCGCCTGACCTTGGCCGGCGACGAATTCGCGCATCCCGAACGCAAGCTGTCGCTGGAATGGCTGGCGACGCGCGCCGACATCCGGGCCGCGCAGCAGCGCTGGCAGGATTCCAGATCACCGTCGCGCGTCCTGATCGTCAACGGCTCGACGCGCAGCGAGTACACCTGCCCCGGCGAGCTGTCGAAAACGCGGCGGCTGGCGCAGGCAGCGCAGCAGGCGATCGCCGCATTGCCCGGTTACGAGGTGGATTTTCTCGACCTGTCGACACTGGCCGACGAGCCGTGGAAGGTGATCCATCCGTGCAAGGCCTGCCTGTCGACCGCGATGCCGTTGTGCCACTGGCCGTGTTCGTGCTATCCGAACCACGCGCTCGGCCAGACCAACGACTGGATGGCCGAGCTGTATCCGCGCTGGGTCGCGGCGCACGGCGTGATGGTCCTGTGCCCGGTGCACTGGTATCAGGCGCCGGCCAGCCTGAAGCTGATGATAGACCGGCTGGTGTGCGCCGACGGCGGCAATCCCGATCCGACCACCACGCACGGCAAGGATCCGGAGTTGGCCAAGGAAATTGAACTGAAAGGCTGGGATTACCCCAAACATCTGGCGGGGCGTGCGTTCGCGGTGGTCGCCCACGGCGATGCGGCGGGGCCGGAAAATCTGCGGCGCATGCTGGCCGACTGGCTGACCGACATCGGCATGATCCAGGCCGGGCCGAGCGCGGCGCTCGACACCTGGATCGGCTGGTATCAGCCGTATGCGACCAGCCACGACGATCTCGACAAGGATCCGGAACTGTTCACCGAAATCAATAACGCCGCGCTGAGCCTCGCCCGCATGGTGGCGCAGATCCGAAGCGGCAAATATCAGGCGCCCGACGACGGCCTGCGCGATCCGCGCGAGAAATAAAAAAGAAACCGCAAAGGGCCATCATTGGAGGCGGCCATGGACAGCGAAAAATTTCCTGCGGTCGAGACCGGCGTCAATTCCGCCGGCGCGGTATATGGACGGCCGGCCGCGTTACCTGTCTCGTCTGACGATCCGGCGCAGCAGGAAATCATCGCCGGATTGAGTGCGCCGCAGGCGGCGGTTGCGCCGAAGTATTTCTACGATGCGCGCGGTTCGCGCCTGTTTGAGATGATCACCGCGCTGCCCGAGTACTATCCGACCCGCACCGAGCGGGAGATTTTCGCCGCGCACGCGGCCGACATCGCCGCCGTTGCCGGAACCGGCGCCACGCTGATCGATCTCGGCGCCGGCAATTGCGCAAAGGCCGCGAGTTTGTTTCCGACCTTGCAGCCGCTTCAATACGTCGCGGTGGACATTTCGACGGATTTTCTGCGCCGCGCGCTGGAGCGTCTGCGGCCGGCGTTTCCCGGCATCGAAATGCGGGCGGTCGGCGCCGACATTTATCCGGCGCCGCAGCTGCCGGACACGGTGCGGCGGTCGCGGCGGCTGTTCTTTTATCCGGGATCTTCGATCGGCAACTTCACGCCCGACGAGGCGCTGCGGTTTCTGACCAACCTCCGCGTGCAGTGCGATGAGACGAGCGGTCTGCTGATCGGCGTCGATCTGATCAAACCGGAGGCCGTTCTCAAACCCGCTTATGACGATGCTTTCGGCGTGACCGCCGCGTTCAATCTGAACCTGCTGCGCAACCTGAACCGCATCATCGGCAGCGATTTCGCCGCGCACGACTGGCGGCACCGGGCGTTCTTCAACGCGCGCCAATCGCGCGTCGAGATGCATCTGGAGGCCCGCCATGCGTTGCGCGTGGTGTGGCCGGGCGCCCGCGGCGAAACCATCCACACCGAAAACAGCTACAAGTACCGGCTCGATGCCTTCACCGCGTTGCTGCGGCAGGCGGGATTCAGCCGCGCGCGCGTCTGGGCCGATGCGCAGCAATGGTTCGCGGTGTGCCATGCCGCGGCATGACGGATCGCGGAGCGATGCATGAGTAATCCGGAGCCGCTGTTTTCCGCGCGCGCGCAGCAGGAGGAGATCGGCGCGCGCTACCTGCGGACGCGGGCGCGCAGCGCGCAGCTTGCCGCGCCGCTGTCGGAGGAGGACTGTGGCGCACAGTCGATGCCGGACGCCAGCCCGGTCAAATGGCATCTCGCGCACACCACCTGGTTTTTCGAGACTTTCCTGCTCAAACGCTACGAGCCGGACTTCCGGCCGTTTCACGCTGCGTTCGAGGCGCTGTTCAATTCCTACTACAACAGCATCGGCGAACAGTTTCCGCGTCCGCGGCGCGGCCTGCTGACGCGGCCCGGTCTCGCCGAAATCCACGCCTACCGCCGCGACGCGGACCAGCGCATGCAGCGGCTGCTGGAACGGCGCGGCGAGGATGCGGAGTTGCGGGCGCTGGCGATGCTCGGCATCCATCACGAGCAGCAGCATCAGGAATTGATCCTGACCGACGTCAAGCACCTGCTGTCGATGAATCCGCTGCAACCGGCGTACGGCGCGCCGCCGGCCGCGTTTTCGTCAGCGGCGGACCCGCTCCGGTGGCTGGACTGCGCCGGCGGCGTGGTCGAAATCGGCCACGGCGGCAGCGCGTTCTGCTTCGACAACGAGTTGCCCAGGCACAAGCATTATCTGCAGCCGTACCGGCTGGCGTCACGACTGACGACCAACGGCGAATACCTCGAATTCATCGCGGCCGGCGGCTACCGCGATCCGGCGCACTGGCTGTCCGAGGGGTGGGATTGGGTGCGGGCGCAGCAGATTTCAGCGCCGCTTTACTGGCGCGACGGCGGTGACGGCTGGCATGAATTCACGCTGGGCGGCCTCGCGCCGCTGGATCCGCGGCGCCCGGTTGTTCATCTGTCGTATTTCGAGGCCGATGCCTACGCGCACTGGCGTCAGGCGCGTCTGCCGACCGAGGCGGAGTGGGAGCGCGCCGCCGTTACCTGCCGGCTCGACGGCAATTTCGCTGACGACAACCTGTTCCATCCGCTGCCGGCACGCGGCAGGGGGCTGGCGCAGATGTTCGGCGACGTTTGGGAGTGGACGCAATCAAGCTACGCGCCTTATCCGGGCTTCCGCCCGGCGACGGGTGCGCTCGGCGAATACAACGGCAAATTCATGGTCAACCAGTACGTGCTGCGCGGCGGATCATGCGCGACGCCGCGCGACCATATCCGGGCGACCTACCGCAATTTCTTTCCGGCGTCCGCACGCTGGCAGTTTTCCGGGATACGCCTGGCACGCGATGCCGCTTGATTGCCGCGCGCATGCATTCCTGCACGGGTGCATGCGTTCCGGTCCCGGCTTCCACCCATGGCAGGCGGCGGGAAAAACCCCTTAACTTTGATTTTTCTCAATATCAATGCGACCGGTTTTTCCGAATATAGGCACAGGATAAACGCGCAGTAAAAAAATCGATGTTTTTTCCCGCAGAGCAAGAGCGGGTATTTTCGGAAAGGGAGAATCTGCATGACGCCTCACATCACCAGCCTTCCCCCGGCGCGCACCGACGGCGGCCAACCGCTGATGCAGGCATTGAAGAATCGCCGCTCGTCCCGTGAGTTCAGCAGCCGGCCGCTCCCGCTGCAGTTGATGTCCGATCTGTTATGGGCGGCGTTCGGCATCAACCGGCCTGAAACCGGCGGCCGTACCGCGCCCTCGGCACGCCACTGGGAAGACATCGATATCTACGTCGCGGGCGCACAGGGGGTTGACGTGTACGACGCACATCATCATGTTCTTCGTCGGGTAGTGGTGCGGGACGTGCGCGCCTGTACCGGAATGCAGCCGTTCGTCACCGAGGCTCCGCTCGATCTTGTATATGTTTCCGATCATTCGCGAATGGCCGGGGCGACTCCCGACGAGCAGGCGCAGTACTCATATTTCGACGCCGGTTTCATCGCGCAGAATGTCTATCTGTTCTGCGCTTCGTGCGGGCTCGCCACCGTGGTGCGCGCGATGATCGACCGGCCGGCGCTCGCGTCGGTCATGAATTTGACCAACCCGCAGCATATACTACTCGCCCAGACAGTGGGTTTCCCGCGGGAAACGTAACCGGAAGACGGAAAGCGAACGATGAGAACTGCCAATAAGTACGGCTTCAGGCTGAGTTTGATCGTCGGCATCATCAGCGCGGTCTTCAGCACCTACTTTTTCATCTATGGATCGTACGAAGACGTCGTGCTGGCGCTGCTGTTATTCGGCGTAGCGGTCGCGTTCGAAACCATCGGCGCAGTGGTGAGCCGCGAGCGCGCCGACCTGAAAGACGGCGAGGCTTCCCCTCCACCTGTTTCCGAGGGCAGCCATGGCCGCCGTTCCGAAGACGGATGACGGAGATGGCGGGCACCGTGGCCCGAGAACGACGACGCGAGAGCGAGGAGCGTCTGTAACATTTCGCGCCGGGGTCACGCAGAGACGCGCGGCGCATAAAAGGAGGGCCGATGAATGCCTCGAACCTGATGATGTTCAGTCCCGGCCGGATCGGCAAGCTGGCGCCGAAAAACCGGCTGGTGATGCCGCCGATGGTGCACAACTATGCGGATGAAGACGGCCGTGCGACGCCGCGCTATATCGCGCATATCGACCGCGTCGCGCGCGGCGGCGTCGGCACCATCATCATCGAAGCCACTTTCGTGCGGCGTGACGGCCGGGGGTTCGTCCGCGAGCTCGGGCTGCACGACGACGCGGTGATCCCCGGCCTGCGCGCGCTGGTCGACGCCGGGCACCGGCACGGCGCGCTGATGGGCATCCAGCTTTTCCACGGCGGCCGCCAGGCTTCGTCGTTGACCGCCGGCGGCCAGCCGGTCGCGCCTTCTGCGATTCCGGATCCGCTGATCAACGAACTGCCGCACGAGTTGACGCTCGCCGAGATCGGCGAGCTCGTCGCCGCGTTCGGCGCGGCGGCGGCGCGCGCCAAGGCGGCGGGCTTCGATTTCGTCGAAATCCACGGCGCGCACGGCTATCTGGTCGCGCAGTTCCTGTCGCCGTTCAGCAACAAACGCAACGACGTTTACGGTGGCACGCCGGAAAAACGCCGCCGTTTTCTGGAGGAAGTGTACGGCGCCGTTCGCGCCGCGACCGGCAGGGATTTTCCGGTTACCGTGCGTCTTTCCGGCGAGGAACCGCTGCCGGGCGGCCTGCCGCTCGAGGAGACCGTCGCGACGGCACAGCGGCTCGAGCAGCTCGGCGCCGCGGCACTGCATATTTCCTGCGGCAACTACGCGACCTATGCGCAGGGCGTGATGATTCCGCCGATGGCGGTTCACGACGGCGTGCTGGTGCGGCTGGCGCAGCGCGTCAAGACCGCGGTCGCGATCCCGGTGATCGCGGTCGGTAAACTGCGCACACCGGAGATGGTCGAGGCGGTGCTGCAGAACGGCCAGGCCGACTTCGTCGCTCTCGGCCGCAGCCTGCTGGCCGATCCCGACTGGCCGGCCAAAGTGGCGGCGGGCAGCAGCGACCAGGTGCGCCATTGCGTGACCTGCAACCAGGGC
>Ga0335070_10002049_pt1 | contig 23448 bp, 26 predicted proteins | sample Lox_Sample_13_FD_206722 | JGI IMG/M metagenome (GOLD analysis project Ga0335070, IMG submission 206722) | Soil microbial communities from Loxahatchee National Wildlife Refuge, Florida, United States - Lox_Sample_1.3 | ecosystem: Environmental > Terrestrial > Soil > Wetlands | place: USA...
CCGCATCGCGGGGCTCGGTCGCACCGGCCCGTCGAAGGCGAGGAAGTCGAGCAGCGGGTAGGGCGGCTCCGGGAAGGGGCGCGGGTCGGTCACCCGGTCCAGCGGGGGCGTGGCGGGATGCGTGCTCACCGCGGAGCGCGCGACCACCTCGATGCGGTCGTGGAAGTGCACGATCGTGAAGTGGTGGACCACGTTGCCGTTCCAGTCCCGGTAGCGCGAGATCTTGGTGGGCGGCCCGACCGCGAGGACGAACGACTGCAGGGTCTGGTCGGCGGTGGTCTTCGGCTGCATGCGCAGCTCGAGGAACGACTCGCGGATGTAGGCGTTGTAGTTCAGGGACAGCGTGTGCTCGATCTCTATGAACACGGCGGCTCAGGTCCCGAAGTACACGGTGGACAGCGCATCGTGCGTCCGGCCCAGCTCGGCGAGCACGTGGTCCAGGAACGGCAGGATCTGGCCCTCGCGGATCAGCTCGTGCCCCTGGTAGGAGAGCTCGGCGGCCAGCTTGCCCACGATGCGCGCGGGCTGGCTCATCTCGCTCGCGCTCGAGATGCGGTCGAGGTGCTCCTTCACCACGGTGGCCCCGTAGCGCACCGAGCGCGGGGTCTGGGGATCGAAGAGCAGGAACTGGAGCACGTCGATCGGCTCGAGCCGCGCCGCGAAGACCTTGCGGTAGTTCTCCAGGCAGGAGAGGCCCCGCAGGAGGCTGCGCCACTGGCTGTAGAAGAGCGGCAGGTCGACGGTGGGCTCGGCGGCCACCAGGGCCGGCAGCTTGATCCTCAAGATGACCACGGTGCGGAAGACACGCTCCAGCGACTCGCCGAGCTTGAGGAAGAGCCAGCCCGCGTCCCGGGTGAGGGTGTGCTCGATGGCCCCCACCGTGCTCATGATCCCGCGCTGGGTGGACTGCATCGCGCTGCGGAACGAGGCGGGGTCGGCGAGGTGGCGCCGGGTCAGCATCTCCAGCTCCCGGTAGGTCTCGTTGAGGTTGATGAAGACCTCGAGGGTGAGCGCCTCGCGCACCGAGCGGGCGTTGTCGCGCGCCTTCTTGAGCGAGTAGAAGACCGAGTGGCGATTCTCGGGATCGATCGAGAGCCCGAGCAGCGAGGCGGCGGCGAGGCCGGTCAGGTGACGGGGGGGCGGCTCGCCGTCCGGGAACCCGGGGAAGACCGCCCGGAGGTCGTTCCACTCCTCGCGGGCGAGGGCCTCGTCGAGCCCGAGCACCTCGGTGGAGAGCTCCTCGGTGACCAGCAGCAGGCGCGCGGTATTCTCGGCGCGCTCCAGGTAGCGGCCCATCCAGTACAGCCCGTCCGCGACGCGGGAGAGGATCATCCCTCGCGTGGGGCGAGCACCCAGGTGTCCTTGCTGCCGCCGCCCTGGGAGGAGTTGACGACGTAGGAGCCTTCGCGCAGCGCGACCCGGGTGAGGCCGCCCGGGAGCACGCGGATGCGGTCGCCGTAGAGGATGAACGGGCGCAGGTCCACCCGGCGCGGCTCGAAGCGGCCGCCGATGTGGGTGGGATGCGTGGAGAGCTCCACGAGCGGCTGGGCGATGTAGTTGCCCGGGTTCTTCCTCATGGCGGCCAGGTAGGCCTCGCGCTCCTTCGCGGGGGCGAACGGCCCCATCAGCATCCCGTAGCCGCCCGCGTCGCCGGTGGTCTTCACCACCAGGCGGTCCAGGTGCTCGCTGATGTACTTGAAGTCGTCCTTCTTGAACCCGAGGTAGGTCGGCACCTGAGGGAGCAGCGCGTCCTCCCCCAGGTAGTACTTGATGAGATGGGGCATGTAGGCGTAGACCGACTTGTCGTCGGCGACCCCGGCTCCGGGGGCGTTGGCCAGCGCCACGTTGCCCTCGCGGTAGACGTTGAGCAGTCCGGGCACGCCGAGCATGCTGTCGCGGCGGAAGGCCAGCGGATCGAGGAAGTCGTCGTCGATCCGTCGATAGATGACGTCGACTTGCCGCTTGCCGTGGGTGCGCCGCATGAACAGGTGATTGCCCTCCACCAGCAGGTCGCGGCCCTCCACCAGCGGCACGCCCATCTCCCGCGCGAGGAAGGAGTGCTCGAAGTAGGCCGAGTTGTGGATGCCCGGGCTCAGGATGACCACCACCGGGTTCTGGCCGCGGCGCGGGGCCACGAAGCGCAGGGTCTCGAGCAGCAGGGTGGGGTATTCCTTGATCGGACGGACCGGATAGGCGCCCAGGAACTCGGGAAAGACCCGGCTCAGGACGTTGCGGTTCTCGAGCACGTAGGAGACGCCGCTGGGCACGCGGCAGTTGTCCTCGAGCACGAGGTACTCGCCCTTGTCGTTCCGGATGATGTCGGTGCCCACCACGTGGGTGAAGATCTTCCGGGCCGGCATGAGGCCGAGCAGGGGGCGCTTGTACTCCTTGCGCGACAGGACCAGCTCGGCGGGGATGATGCCGTCCTTGAGACACTTCTGCTCGTGGTAGACGTCGGCCAGGAAGAGATTGAGCGTGGTGATGCGCTGGACCAACCCGTCCTGGAGGGTCTTCCACTCCACGGCGGGAATGATGCGGGGGACGAAGTCGAAGGGGAAGATGCGCTCGAGGCCGTCCTTCTCGCCGTAGACCGTGAAGGTGATGCCCTGGTTGCGCAGGGTCAGCTGCTGCAGCCGCTCCCGCCGCTCCACGTCCTCCTTGGTGAAGGACTCGAGGATCGAGATGATCGCCGCGTAGTGCGCGCGGGCCTCGCCGTGGGAGTCGAAAACCTCGTCGAAGCCGCTCTTGGGCATGACCCACTTCATGGACGCGACGCCTCCTCTGGGTCGAGAGCCTCTCGCGGCGGGCCGCCGGGTGTCAAGGCACGCCGGGGCCGCGTGCTAGACTGGCCGGCGTCATGTCGGCCGATCCGCCTCCGCCGTTGCGCGCACTCACGCCCGACACCATCCGCTTCTGCCCGCTCTGCGGGAGCGGTCTCGAGCGACGGCCCGTCGGCCCCGACCGACGGCCGGAGATGGTGTGCGAGGGCTGCGACTTCGTCTACTACCTGGACCAGAAGGTGGTGGCCGGCACCATTCCCCTCGAGGACGGCCGCATCCTGCTCACGCGCCGGGCCATCCATCCCGCCCACGGCAAGTGGACGTTCCCGGGGGGCTACGTGGACTGGGGCGAGACGGTGGAGGCCGCCGCGCTGCGCGAGACCTGGGAGGAAACGGGACTCACGGTTGAGCTCGGGGGCCTGGTCGGCGTCTACTCCTACCCGACCTCCCCGGTGGTCATCGTGGTGTACGGCGCTCGCGTGCTCCGCGGCACGCTCACCCTGTGCCACGAGAACGACCGGCTCGAATGGATCGCGCCCGCCGAGATCCCGTGGCCGGAGCTCGCCTTTCCCTCCACGGGGGCGGCGCTGCGCGATTTCCTCGCGCGGCTCGGCGACGAAGGTCACGCGTCGCGCAACGCGCTACCCACGTGACGGCACTGTCACGGTCGCCCGCCCGGTGACCACCTTCTCGCCCTTCTGATTCTCGGCCGACGGCTCGAGAGCCGCTTCTCCATCAGCCTCGCCCCTGCGCGCGCTTGCCGGCGGCCCGCTCGAGGAAGCGGGAGAGGCTCGGCACCACGAAGCGCTCGTGCCGGCCCTCCGCGATCTTCTCGACCTCGTCCCACGCCTCGACCTCGAAGAGGCAGCGCCGACCGTCGGTCTCGATCAGCACCGCCTTCGCACGGACGGTCATTCCGAGGGGTGTTGCCGCGAGGTGCCGCATGTCGACCGGGTGCCTACGGTGGCGCCCTCGGGCGGCGTGTGGGGCGCCATCACCGCGTGCGCCGCGTTCTCGAGCAGGGTCACCACGCACGGGGTCGCGAGCACGGTGACGCCGGGATTGCCAAGGACGTCGGCGGTCAGCTCGCGGGTCACCACGCGTTCCACCTCGGCGGTCTGGCCCGGCTCGAGCGGCATGGTGGATCTTCTTCTACCCCGTTTGCCTCGTGAGGTCAACGGCCCGGGAACAGGAGGAACTGGGCGCCGAACAGCAGCAGGAAGATCTCGATGAGCCGCACGAAGGTCCGCTCGCTCATGCGATCGAGGAGCCGCCGGCCCGCGAACGCGCCCAGGATCATGACCACGCCCAGGAGCACGCCGATCGTCACGGTCTGCGTGGAGATCAGCTCGTGTCGCCGGAAGACGAGGAGCCGGACCGCGTACGTGCCGACCGTGCAGAGGGCATCGGTCGCGATGTAGGCGCCGCGGCGCAGCCCGTATCCGAGGAAGAACGGGCTGATGACGGGGCCGGTGGCGCCCACCAGCGCGGAGAGGAAGCCGAAGGCGCCGCCCACGAACGGGAAGTGACCGAGACGCACGGAGACGCCACGGGCGGCGATCCAGCGCCGGAAGGGGACCGCGAGCAGGAGGAAGACGCCCAGGATCCGGCTGATCGCGACGCCGGGCGCGCGCGAGAAGAGGGTGGCCCCGACGATGGTCAGGGGCACGGAGCCGGCCAGGAAGGCGGCGACCACGCGTCCCTGGATGTCGCGGCGGCTGAACCACACGCGAGCACCGTTGCCGAGCAGCATGGCCACCGTGAGGATCGGGACCGCCGTCTTGATGCCGAGCGTCCAGGCGATGACCGGCACCATGATCACGCCGGTGCCGAAGCCCGCGACGCCGCCCACGGTGGACGCGATCAGCGCGGCCGCGCCGAGGACCAGCCAGCCGAGCGCGTCGGGCATGGCCCGGTAGTATACGCGGCCGCGTCGGCGCCACGTATACTTGCCGAATGCCCGTCCTCCTCGCGGCGCTCGGCGCGCTGCTGATGTCGCTCGATTCCGCGATCAACATCGTGCTCCCCGCGATGTCCGCCGCCTTCGGCGTGAGTCCGGCCGCGATTCGCTGGGTGATCATCTGCTACGTGCTGACCTACGCGCTCAGCGCGTTCGGGGCAGGCCTGCTCGCCGACCGGCTGGGGCCGGGGCCGGTGTTCACCGCCGGGCTCTGGCTCTGCGGCGTGGTGTTCCTCGGCTATGCCGTCGCGCACTCCTACGGGATGGTGCTGTTGCTGCGGGTGCTGCAGGGGTTGGGGGGCGGGCTGGTCTACGGCACCGCCCCCGCGCTGGTGACGCTCGCGCTGCCGCGCGAGCGTCACGGACGCGGGCTCGGCACCATGAGCCTCGGCCTCGGCGTGGGCCTGGGCGTCGGCCCCATGCTGGGCGGCGTGCTGCTCGATTCGTTCGGATGGTCCGCCGCCTTTCTCTTCCGCGCCCCGCTCTTCCTGGCCATGGCCGCGCTCGCCCAGAGCCGTCTCCGCGCGCTCGGTGGGGCGCCGGCCATCTCGCGCCGGATCGCGTGGGCGGATCTGCTCCGCCTGCCCGTGCTCCGCTCGGCCGCCCTCGCCTTCCTCTCCAACCACGCCCAATTCGCGGTCTGGCTCCTCGTCCCGTTCTACCTGGTGGGCACGCTGGCTCTGTCACCGAGCCTGGGCGGCCTCGTGTTCACGCTGACGCCGCTCGGAGCGGCGCTGGCCGCGCCGCTCGGGGGAACGGCCACCGATCGGATCGGGCCCCGCTGGCGGCCGGGCTGGTCCTCGAGTTGGCCGGGCTGCTCGCCATCGCGCAGATGACCGGGCAGACTCCGCTGGCCCTGGTGGGGATCTCCATGGCCCTGGTCGGGCTCGGAGTCGGTCTCTTCCAGGTGCCGAACCTCGCCCAGATGATGGCCGCGTTTCCCCAGGCGCAGCAGGGGGCGGCCGGCGGCCTCGGATTCCTCGGGCGCACGCTGGGCAGCGCGGTGGGCGTGCAGGTGACAGCCGCGCTCTTCGACGCGCGGCTCGGACGTGACGGCTTCCTGCCTGCCTTTCACACCGCCTTCCTCGCGGCGGCGGCGGTCTGCGCGCTCGGGGTACTGCTCGCGGTCCTGCCCGTCCCGTCCGCTCGCCCGCCCCGGAGTGCATCCGGCTCGCGATGAGGCCCGACGCCCGGTCGTACCGCTGGGCGATCCTCGCGGTCTGCGTGCTGTCGTTCATGCAGACTCACATCCAGCGCGTGGGCTTCGCTCCCCTGATTCCGATCTTCATCGCCGACATGGGCCTGACCTACGCGGCGGCCGGCACCATCATGGCGTCCTATTTCTGGACCTACGCGGTGATGCAGGTGCCGGTGGGCGTGCTCACCGATCGCCTCGGCGCGCGGCAGGTGATGCTCGCGTGCATGAGCATGATGGCGGTGGGCTCGGTGGCTTTCGCGCTCGCCCACTCCTACGTGCAAAGCCTCCTCGCGCGCGGGCTCCTCGGCATGGGCGCGGCCGCGACCTGGCTCGCCGGGCTGCGCCTCATCCAGGAATGGTTCGCGCCGCGCGAGCGCGGGCTGGCCACCGGCCTCTTCTCCGCGGGCGGCGGCGTCGGCGCCACCGCCGCGCTGCTCTGCCTGCCGCTCCTGGCCGAGCATGTCGGCTGGCGGACCGCCTACGCGCTCCTCGCGGTGCCGGTGCTGATCACCCTGGTCTCCATCTGGGTGCTGGTGCGCCCGCAGCCGCGCGAGTACGCGGCGCCCGCGGCGGTCGCTGGCTTCGTGCCGGCCACGCGGGAGGTGCTGGCGATGCCGGTGCTCTGGCCCTTCAACCTCTACGTGCTCTTCTCCTACGGAGGCTACTTCGCGCTGCTGACCTGGCTACCCACCTTCCTGGTCAGCCGCGAAGGGTTGAGCCAGTCCGCCGCCGGCCTCGTGACCGCGCTCATCACGGGAGGCACCATCGTGTCGTGGCCGCTGGCGGGAGCCCTCTCGGACCGCTTCCGGCGCCGCAAGCCGCTCTTCCTCCTGAGCCAGGCCATCAGCGTGCTGGTGTGCCTGGCCTTCGCCTACGCGGTGCCGGGCCGGGGCCTCGCCGCCGCCGCGCTCGTGGCCGCGGGCGCCGGCCTCCTGAGGGGCGGCCTCATCACCCCGTTCGTGATGGTGACCGAGCTGGTGCCGCCGCGGCTGATGGGGACGGCCTCCGGCGTGGTGAACGCCTTCTGCTTCGTGGGGGGCCTCCTGGTCCCGGTGGCGCTGGGCTATGCCCTCGACGTCACCGGCAGCTTCTCCATCGCGTTCGCGGCGTGCGCGGCGTTCGAGGGCGTCGCCCTCGGCATCGCCGCGCTCACGCGCGAATCCGGACGGCGGGCGCCCGCCTGATCGGCGCCGCGGTCGGCTACGGCTTCGGGATCCGCAGGGTCTTGCTGATCATCATGCTGCCCGAGATCAGGAAGAGCACCGTGACGAGGTGAAGCTCGATGCCGAAGAGGTCGACCAGGTAGAGGCTCCGGTAGTGGAACGCGGCCATCAACAGCCCGAGCGGGACCACGCTGGTCGGGATCGGCGCGCCCTCGAAGTAGGTGACCTTTCCCGCCTCGCTCGCGAGATCGGCGGCGGTGATGTTGTAGCGGGCCAGGCGGCCCACCCCGCAGCCGACGAAGTACAGGAGGATGAGCTGATCGGCCACGCAGTCGAGGCCCGCCGCGAAGGCGATGCCGGCCGGGGCCACCCCGAAGGAGATGACGTCGGCGAGCGAGTCCAACTCCCGCCCCATCGCGGAGGCCTGATGACGCCAGCGGGCGATCCGCCCGTCCAGGACGTCGAGCAGCAGGGCCAGCGGCACGAAGAGCGCGGCGAGGTAGAGGTGGCGACGGTTCCGCGTGGACAGGAACGTCATGGCCTGGAACAGGGCCGCGACGCCGCAGAACCCGTTGGCGATCGTGAACAGATCGGCCAGGTGGAAGTCCCGCAGCATCGAGAAATGCCGCCGCCGGGCGCGCTCGCGCATCCTAGGCCGCCGACCCGCCCAGCACGTAGGCGACGAACAGCTCGTCCAGCGCACGCGCCGGATCGTCGGCGAGCCCGGCGTGCACCGGCGAGCTCTGGAGCACGTCGGAGCGCGGCGCGGTGAGCCAGTGAAAGCGCTCCGAGGCCGGCGCGAGCGCGACCGGCCCCGCGGTCGGATCGCCGGCGGCCACCGCACAGCAAGCCCGCAGGTAGCGCGCCAGCAGCTCGTGATCCACGTCGGGCACGCGCGCGGCGATCTCGGCCGGGTCGGTCAGGGTCCGCATGCCGAGGAAGCCCGCGGTGCGGGCGTGGACCACCACGCCGACCGGCACGAAGGCGCCGAGGTGCACGTGAGGCACCGCGCGGAGCACCGCGAAGTCGTAGGCGATCCGCTCCCCGTCGCTCATCGATCGGTCGGTCATCGGCGGGCGAAGAGACGGCGCGGGGGCTCGCGCCGGAGCTGCTCGCGCGCGCGGACGGCCTCGGCCACGAAGTCGCGCGGCGCCCGCAGGCGGGTGAGCAGGTACTCGCGGTAGCGGGCGCGCGCCGCCTCCGCGGTGGCGAACTCGCGGCAGCTCACCGGGTCGGTGAGCAGCTCGTCGGGCACCTGGGCGAGCACGCGCGCGATCACGTCGGGGGTCAAGACGCCGGCCAGCGTCGCGTCGATCGCGCCGAGGTCGGCCGCGCGATCGAGCAGCACGTGATCGCGGATGCGGGCCAATGGGGTGCGGGTGCGCGCCTCGTCGACGGCCGCCCAGTCGTGGTGGGCGTAGAGCGCGCCGCCGTGGTCGATGAGCCAGGGCCGCCGCTGCCACACGAGCAGGTTCGGGTTTCGGTGGGTGCGATCCGGGTTGGTGACGAGCGCGTCGAGCCACACCAGGCGCGTCGCGAACTCGACCGGGATCAGATCCCCCGCGGCGGCGGCGTCGAAGTTGAAGGCCGAGTCTAGGTAGCGAAGCCCGACGTTGACGCCCTGGCTGGCCCGAAGGATGTCCTGGATCTCGGGGTCGGGCTCGGTGCGACCGAAGGCGGCCGATAGCTCGATGATCGCCAGCTCGGGGACGGGGAGGTCGAGGGCCTGGGCGAGCTGTCCCACCACCAGCTCGGCGATCAGCGCCTTGGCGCCCTGACCCGCGCCGCGGAACTTGACCACGAACAGGCCGCCCCCGACGGTGTCCACGACCGCGGGCAGCGAGCCGCCCTCCCGGAGAGGCTGCACGTAGCGGGTCGCCGCGTGGCGAGCGAGCGGAGGTGGCGTCATCCGTGGACTGTACTACACCGTCGCGGGGCGCCGGAGTATGATGCCTGCCATGGAGATCCTCGACCCGATCGGACCCACCACCGTCGCGTCCCGCGCCCTCTCGCCCCGCCCCGCCTCGCTGCAGGGGGCGGTGATCGGCATCCTCGACAACTCCAAGCCCAACGCGCGCGTCCTCCTGGAAGGCGTGGCCCGCGCGCTCGCGGCCAAGCTCGGCGCGCGCGACGTGCGCGTGTGGCGCAAGCCCGGCGCCTCCATCGGGGCGACGAAGGCGGTTCTCGACGAGATGGCGGCCCACTGCGGGGCCGTCCTCACCGCCTCCGCCGACTGAGGGTCGTGCACGTCGTGGAGTATCCACGACGCCACGGAGCTGGAAGGGCGCGGGGTCGCGACCGTCGTCCTGGGCACCCACGAGTTCCGTCCGCTCGCGCTGGCCGAGGCCCGAGCCAAGGGGCTGCCCGATCTCGGCATCGTCACGGTGCCGCACCCCATCGGGGGCTTGGTCGAGGCGGTCGTGGCGGGCAAGGCGCAGGCCGCGGTCGGCGACGTGCTCGCGGCGCTGACTCGCGAGGTGGGCGCCCGCGCGGCCGCCGCAGGAGGCGAGGGGACCGAGCGCGTCCATCGTGCCCCCGACGACCTCCTCGACTTCCAGTCGTTCATGATGGAGCGCGGCTGGGGCGACGGGTTGCCGCTCATCCCGGCCACCGCCGAGCGCGTCGCCGGCATGCTGGGGGGGACGCGACGGCCCGCCGGCGACCTGGTCGCGGTGCTGCCGCCCCGCCTCGGGCGCGCCACCGTCGAGCGGGTGGCAGTCAACGCGGTGCTGGCCGGCGCTCTGCCCGAGCACCTGCCGGTGATCCTGGCCGCGGTGGAGGCGGTGGGGCAGCCCGCGTTCAACCTGCAGGCGGTCCAGACCACGACACATCCCTGCTCGCCCCTCGTCATCGTCAACGGCCCGATCGCGGCGAACCTGCGGATCAACGGGGCGGGCAACGCGCTCGGGCAGGGTCACCGCGCCAACGCGGTGATCGGACGCGCGCTGCGGCTCGTGCTGCAGAACGTGGGCGGGGCGCGGCCGGGTCGTGAGGACCGGGCCACCCAGGGGCATCCGGGCAAGTACAGCTACTGCGTGGCCGAGAACGAGGCGGCGTCGCCGTGGGCGCCGCTGTCGGTCGACCGCGGCTTTCCGCGTGAGGTCAGCACGGTGACGGTGTGCGGCTCCGAGGCGCCGCACAACATCAACGACCACGGCTCCTCCACCCCCGAGGGCATTCTCACCACGGTGGCGGGCACCGTGGCCGTCGTCGGCTCCAACAATATCTACCTGGGCGGCGAGCCGCTCGTGATGCTGGGGCCCGAGCACGCGGCTACGGTGGCGGGCGGGGGCTGGAGCAAGGATGATTTCAAGCGCGCGCTGTGGGAGCGGGCCCAGGTGCCGCTCTCGCGCTTCGATCCTTCGAACCTCGAGCGTTTCGCGGTCATCCATCCCGCCGGCTTCAAGGACCGCCCGCCCGAAACCCTGGCCCCGATCGCCCGGGAATGGTCCGACATAATGATCGTGGTGGCGGGCGGCGCGGGCAAGCACTCGGTCTTCGTGCCGACATTCGGCGCTACGCGCTCCGTGACTCTGCGCATCGCCGGATGAAGATGCGGGGGCCGACGATGCGGCTCCACGCCGTCCTGCTCGGTTTCATGCTGCTGCTGGCCGCACCGCCGCTCGCGGCCGAGATGACGCCCGCGCCGCCCCGGAGCCGGATGCCGCCCGCGCCGTCGGCGGAGGAGGAGTACCGTCGCGGCGTCGCGGCCACCCGCGCCAAGGAGTGGAGCGTGGCCGCCGCCGCGTTCGGCAAGGCGGTCGAGATGAAGCCGAACTACGCGGAGGCCTGGAACGGGCTCGGCTACGCGCTCCGCCACCAGGCCAGGTATCCGGAGTCGCTCAAGGCCTACGACGAGGCGCTGCGGCTGCGGCCCGACTATCCGGATGCCCTCGAGTACCTGGGCGAGGCCTACGTGAAGATGGGCCGCCTCGACGACGCCCGTCGCGTGCTCGAGCGGCTCAGACCGCTGGACGGCGAGCGCGCCCGTGAGCTCGCCGAGGCTATCGCGGAGGGGAAGTGACCGAGTAGAGCCGCGCGAAGTATTCCCGGACCATCCGGTCCGAGGAGAAGCGCTCGGTGGCCATCCGGATCGAGGCCCGCATCATCCGCGTCCACCGGACGGGATCGGCGAAGGCGGGGAGGACCTCGCCCTCGAGCGTCTCGTAGAGCGCCTGGAGGTCGTCCTCGTCGGGATCGTCACCGACCGTGCCGTCGCCGATCGCCCAGCCGGTCACCCCGTGCTCGCAGCCCTCCGGCCACCAGCCGTCCAGCACCGAGAGATTGAGCGTGCCGTTCATGGCCGCCTTCATCCCCGACGTCCCGCTCGCCTCCATCGGCCGGCGCGGGGTATTGAGCCACACGTCACAGCCTCGGGTGAGCAGCCGGCCGAGCCCCATGTCGTAGTTCTCGAGGAAGGCCACGCTCTCCGGCCACTCCCTCAGCGCGGCGACCAGACGGGCAATGACCGCCTTGCCTTCCTGATCGGCGGGATGGGCCTTGCCCGCGAACAGGAGCTGCACCTTGTGGTCCTTGACGAGCGCGGCGAAGCGCTCCGGGTCGCGCAGCAGCAGATCGGGGCGCTTGTAGGTGGCCGAGCGGCGCGCGAAGCCGATGGTCAGGGCGGCCGGGTCGAGTTGCACCCCGGCGCGCGTGCGCACCTCGGCCAGCAGCTCGCCCTTCAGCGCCCGCTTGGCCGCCTGCAGCCGCTCGTCGCTGCCGTGGGCGGCCGGGATCCGGGCGTCCTGCCAGGTCGGCACGTGGACGCCGTTGGTGATCGCGATGATCGGGGCCGCCTCCTTCACGTGCGACCACATCGCGCGCGCGGTCTCGCCGTGCAGCTGCGCCACCGCGTTGGCGACGCGGGCCAGGCGCAGGCCGGCCACCGTCATGTTGAACGGGTCGCCGCCGATCTCCGTGAGCTCGCTCGACACCAGCTCGCAGCCGGCTCCGAGCCGTCGCAGGTCGGCGAGCGTGTGCACCTCGTTGCCGGCGGGCACCGGCGTGTGCGTGGTGAATACGATGGCCGCGCGCGCGGCCTGCCACGCCTCCTGGAAGCCGTCGCCCGCTTCCATGCGATCCGCGATCATCTCGAGACCTGCGAAGACCGCGTGGCCCTCGTTGAAGTGATAGCGCTCGACCGGCAGGTGTAGCGCCCGCAGCGCCCGCACGCCCCCGATGCCGAGCAGCATCTCCTGGGCGACGCGGCAGTCGGGGCGCGGGTCGTAGAGGCGTCGCGTGATCCATGCGTCGCGCGGGTCGGTGGGCTCGAGCAGGTACAGCGGTGCGATGGCGTAGCGACCGACCCGCCACACCCGGCACTTGACCTCGCGCGTCCCCACCCGCACCCGCACCCGGACACCGGTGTCGGTGAGGGCGTCCGGCTTCTCCTCGCGCCATTCGTCGTAGGGATAGCCGTCGGCGTCGATGTGCTGGGACGTGTAGCCCTGGGTCCAGCGGAGGCCGACGCCGACCACCGGAAGACCGAGATCGCCCGCCGACTTCATGAAATCCCCGGCGAGCACGCCGAGACCGCCCGCGTAGGAGTGGAACTCCTCGTGCAGGCCGTACTCCATCGAGAAGTACGCGACGAGCGGAGGACGTCCCGCAGTCACGAGGCGGCGATCGACAGGGGCGAGGTCGAGACGAGGCTCATCACATCGAGCATAGGGCAAAGCGGTGGCAACTCAAAGCCCGCGCGCCGGATCAGCGCTTCGGGCGCCAGGGCCCGGTGATCAACCGCGCGCCCCGCTGCCAGCTCACGTAGGCCCAGGCCCACTGGAAGAGCACGAGGAAGCGGTTGCGGAACCCGATAAGGAACATGATGTGGACGAAGAGCCACGCGAGCCAGGCGGGCAACCCGGAGAGGCGGAGCCGACCCATCACCGCCACCGCGGCGGCCCGGCCGATGGCGGCCATGCTGCCCCTGTCGCGGTACCGGAACGGTCGGGTCGTCTCGCCGGCGAGCCTCCGTAGCACGTTCGCGGCGACCGCCCGGCCTTGCTGGATCGCCACCGGGGCCAGGCCGGGCAGGGGATGGCCCCGCTCGTCGAGGAAGGCGGCCATGTCGCCGATGGCGAAGGCCTCGGGGTGACCGGGAATCGAGAGATCGCGCTCGACCTGCACGCGCCCGGCGCGGTCGAGCGGCGCGCCGAGCGAGCGGGTGAGCGGAGAAGCCGCCACGCCCGCCGCCCACACCACGGTGCGGGCGCGGATCTGCTCGCCGCCTAGCCACACCGCGTCCGGGGTCACCCGGGTGACCAGGGCGCCGGTACGCACCTCCACGCCGATCCGGGCGAGCGCGGCCTGCGCGCGGGCGGGCAGGGGATCCGGGAAGCTGGCCAGGATCCGCGGTCCGCCTTCGAGCAGGATGATGCGGGCCCTGGCCGGATCGATCATCCGGAAGTCGCGGGCGATCGTCTCGCGGGAGATCTCGGCGAACGCCCCCGCGAGCTCCACCCCGGTGGGCCCGCCGCCGATCACCACCGAGGTCAGCAGCGCCCGCTGCTCGGCCGTGTCACGCTCGCGCTCCGCGTCCTCGTAGGCCAGCAGCACCCGACGACGGATCTCGAGCGCGTCCTCCAGGCTCTTGAGGCTCGGGGCCAGCGGCTCCCAATCGTCGTGGCCGAAATAGGAGTGGCCGGCGCCCGCGGCCAGCACGAGCGCGTCGTAGGCCATCTCGCCCTGGTCGAGGACCAGTCGGCGCCCGGCCAGATCGACGGCCCGCACCTCGGCCAGCAGCACGGTCACGTTCGCGGCCGCGCGGAGGATCGAGCGCAGCGGCGTCGCGATGTCGGACGGGTTGAGGGCGGCGGTGGCGACCTGGTAGAGCAGCGGCTGGAAGAGATGGTGGTTGCGCCGATCGAGGAGAGTCACCCGTACCGGTCGGTTGGCGAGCGCGCGGGCGGTATAGAGGCCGCCGAACCCGCCTCCGACGATGACCACGTGCGGCCGGCCGCCGCCCTCGCTCACGGAGTCATGTTCGAAGGGTCGCCGGCGCATGTCAACCGGCCGCGCCGGGGCCGGACGCTTGACAGCACGCGGAGTTGGCCCTAGGGTGACCCACATGCGCCACGCCCTGTCGACCGCCGTCCTCCTTCTCGCCACGGCCCTCCCGGGCGACGTCCCCGCGGGCCGAAGAGGCCGCTCATGACCGCGCGGATCAGCTCCCAGCGCTACGCCGTCGACGATTTCCAGCAGGCCCTGGACCTCTGCTATCGCCGGGGCTGGACCGACGGGCTGCCCGTCGTGCCGCCCACCGAGCCGGCGGTGCGCGCCATGCTCGACGCGGTCGCGCTCGAGCCCGATGCCCAGATCGCCTTCATCACCAACCGGCAGGTGGCGATCACCGCCGAGAAGGTCGCGATCAACGCGGTCATGGCGGGCTGTCTGCCCGAGCACATGCCGGTGGTGGTGGCCGCCCTCGAGGGCATCGCGGACCCGCGCTGGGGCTATCACGGTCCGGCGACGTCCACCGGGAGCGCGGCGGTCCTCACCATCGTCAACGGGCCCATCGCGAAGCGGCTCGACTTCAACTCGGGTGACAACCTCTTCGCGCCCGGCTGGCGATCCAACGCCACCGTGGGCCGCGCGGTGCGGCTCGTGATGCGCAACGTCATCGGCACGATGCCCGGCCGCCTCGACCGCGGCACCTTCGGCCACCCCGGGCGCTACACCTACGTGATCGCCGAGAACGAGGCGGAGAGCCCGTGGACGCCGCTGCACGTCGAGCGGGCCGGCTGCCGGCCCACCGATAGCGCGGTCACCGTGATGGCCGCGCTGGCCCCGATCCAGTTCTACAACCAGCTCTCGAGCACCGCGGCCGGCGTGCTCGGCACGCTGTGCGACACCATGCTGTACCCGGGCCAGATCGGGCAGCCCAACTACTGCGTGGTGCTGGCCGGCGAGCACATGCGCACGATCGCGGCCGACGGCTGGTCCAAGGCGGACATCCGCAAGTTCATCTTCGAGAACACCACCAACACGGTCGCGCACCTCAAGCGGACGGCGCGGATGCCCGGCGCGGTGAAGCCGGAGGACGAGACCGCGACCCGGCCGCTCGTGCAATCGCCGGACGACATCCTGGTGGTGGCGGCGGGCGGCCGCGCCGGCTCCTTCTCGTGCTACATCCCGGGCTGGGCGAGCCGCACCTCGTCGGAGGCAGTGACGGTGGTCATCAAAGAGAGGAGCGCATGATGGCAGGCTTCGAGATCCTCGACCCCACGGTCGAGCCGCGGCGTCAGCCGCTCACGTACGTGCCGCGCCCGGATTCGCTCAAGGGCAAGCGCATCGGGCTCGTCGAGAACACGAAGTTCAACTCGGACAAGCTGCTGCAGAAGATCGGCGACATCCTGAAGACGGAATACGGCGCCGCCGAGGCGCGGATGTGGCGCAAGCACAACTCGAGCGTGCCCGCCCACAAGGAGATCATCGACGACGCCAAGCAGAGGGTCGACGTCGTCGTCGCCGGCATCGGCGACTGAGGGTCGTGCTCGTCGGGCAGTGTGCTCGACGGAATCCTGTTCGAGAAGATCGGCGTCCCCGCCGCGTCCATAGTGACCGACGTGTTCGAGGCCACCGGGCACGCCATGGCCCAGTCGTGGGGCGTGCCGGAGTACAAGTTCCTGTCCCTGCCGCATCCGATCGCCAACCTGACGGATGCCGAGCTGGACGCGAGGGCGCGCGCCATCGCCCCCCAAGTCGTCCGCCTGCTTTTGAAAGGCCAGGAAGGCTAACCCAATAGCGAAGCCACAGCCGGGTGTCCGCCGGCTGGGGGAGTGCGGGGGCCATGTCGGGGCCCCCGCAGCTGAAGAGCCAGCGGGAGTAAACGGGTGTCCGCCGGCTGGGGGAGTGCGGGGGCCCTGTCGGGGCCCCCGCAGCTGAAGAGCCTGAAGAAGTAAACGAATGTCCGCAGACGACTACCGCCCACCCTTCTGGTATCGCGGCCGACACCTCCAGACGCTCTGGGGGCCGCTGTTCCGCCACTGGCGACGGCCCCCGGTGCGTCGAGAGCGGCTCGAGACTCCCGACGGTGACTTCCTCGACCTCGACTGGGTCGAGGGCGCTTCCGGGGACGCTCCGCTGGTCCTGATCCTCCACGGGCTCGAAGGCTCCTCGCGCTCTCACTACGCGCGCGGGTTGCTGCTCGGCGCGAAGCGGCTCGGCTGGCGGGGCGCGGTGCTCCACTTCCGCTCGTGCAGCGGGGAGGTCAATCGCCTCGCCCGCCTGTACCATTCCGGGGAGACCACCGACCTGGAGTGGGTCGTCGGCCACCTCCGCGAGCGCGACGGCGCCACGCGGATCGGCGTGGTCGGCATCTCGCTGGGCGGCAACGTCGCGCTCAAGTGGCTGGGCGAGCGCGGCGAGGCCGCCGAGGTCGCGGCCGCGGTGGCGATCTCGACGCCGTTCGACCTGGCGGCCTGCGCCACCGTGCTCGACCGCGGGTTCAATCGCGCGGTCTACACCACGAGCTTCCTGCGGACGATGAAGGCCAAGATCCGGATGAAGCGGCATCTCTACGACGGCGAAATCGACCTGTCCGCCGTGCTCGGCTCGCGCACGTTCCGGGAGTACGATCGGTTCTTCACCGCGCCCTTGAACGGATTCGCCGACGAGCGCGACTACTGGACGCGCGCGAGCAGCGGTCCCTATCTCGATGGGATCCGCCGCCCCACGCTGCTCATCAGCGCGGTGAACGATCCGTTCATGCCGTCGGAGAGCCTGCCGCGGGCCGCGGTCGAGCGGTCCCCCTGGCTCGAGGCCGCGTTCGTCGCCCAGGGCGGGCACGTGGGATTTCTCGACGGCCCGCTGGGTGCGTCGTCGTGGGCCGAGCGCCGCGCCCTCGCCTTCCTGCGCCGCCATCTGCTACGATGACCGTCGTGCTGCGTGACGCCTACGGCCTACCCGTCACGACCGATTCCCGCGTCGCGGTGGACCACCACGACCGCGGCGTGCGGGCGCTGCTGGGCTTCGGAGCCGACGCGATCGCCGACTTCCGCCGGGCCGTCGACGCGGATCCGGACTTCGCGCTGGCTCGCGCGGCTCTCGCGGCCTCGCTCTACCTGGACGAGCAGATCCCCGCCGCCCGCGCGGAGATGGAGCGGGCGAGCGCCCTGGGCGCGGCCCAGGCCGGCGCGCTCACCGCCCGCGAGCGTCGGCACCTGGAGGCCCTCGGTCTCTTCGTGGGCGGGCGCAGCAACGACGCGATCGCCGCGATGAAGGAGATCCTCGCCGAACACCCCCGCGACATGGTACTGATGCAGCGGCTGTACTACATCTACTTCTGGCAGGGTCGCTCCGCCGACATGCTCGGGCTCACGGAATCGGTGCGACCGGCGCTCGCCGACGACGGGTACGCCCTGGGCTACCACGCCTTCGCCCTCGAGGAGAACCGGCGCTTCGAGGAGGCGCTACCCCTCGCGGAGCGCGCGGTGGCCCTCAACCCGCGCGACGCCTGGGCCGTCCACGCGATCGCCCACGTGCACTACGAGCGTGGCGACAACCGACGCGGTATCGAGAGCCTGCCGCCGCGGATCCATCCGTGCGATCACCTCGGCTACTTCAAGAACCACCTCCTGTGGCACCTGGCCCTGCTGCACCTGGCCGAGGGCGACTACGATCGGGCCGGCCGGCTCTTCGAGAGCGTGTTCGGGCGGATCCCGATCGCCATCGCCTCCGACCTGCAGGATTCGGTCGCGCTCGCGTGGCGGCTCGATCTCTTCGGCTACCCGGACCCGCAGCGCTGGGTCCATCTCGGCGCGGCGGCGCGGCGCTGGCTCGACATGCCGCTGCTCCTGTTCCACGATCTGCACGTGGGGATGGCCCTGGCCGCCGCGGGCGACTGGACGAGCGCGGAGCTGCAGCTCGACCGGCTGCGGCAGCGCGGCACGAGGTCGAGGAACCCGACGCTCGCCGAGGTGGTGGTGCCCCTCATGGAGGGGCTGCACGGCTTCGCCCGCGGCGATCACCCGCTGGCGATGGCCCGGATCGAGCCGATCGAGGGGCGCATCGTCGAGGTCGGCGGCAGCCACGCGCAGCGGGAAGTCTTCCACGACACGCTACTGGCCGCCGCCCTGCACGGTCGGCCGGAGCGCTCCGTCCCGCTCCTCGAGCGCCGGCTCGCCAAGCGGCCGAACCCCGGGCACTACTGGCAGCACGCGCGCGCCTCATGAACTGGGCTGGGCTGGGGCAAGAGACCGTCGATCTGCTGCGGCAGTACCTGATGCTCGATACCACCAACCCGCCGGGCAACGAGACGGTGGGCGTGCGATTCCTCGAGGACGTGCTGCGTCGCGACGGGATCGGCAGCGAGACGGTGGAATCCGCTCCCGGCCGGGGCAACCTGGTGGCGCGCCTCAGGGGCGACGGCTCGCTCGGCGGCATCGTGCTCCACCACCACATCGACGTCGTCTACGCCGATCGTCGCTACTGGACGGTGGACCCCTTCGGGGGCGAGATCCGCGACGGTTTCCTCTACGGACGGGGCGCGATCGACATGAAGTCCACCGGCATCCTCCAGCTGGTCGCGCTGCTCGCGATCAAGCGCGCGAAGCTGCCGCTCAAGCGCGACCTGATCCTGCTCGCCACCGCGGACGAGGAGGCGGGCAGCCGCTTCGGCGCCCAGTTCGTGGCCGATCGGCACCGCGAGTGGCTGGCCGGCGCCGAGTACGCGCTGTCCGAGATGGGCGGCATCTATCCCGAGTCCGACCAGATGGCCTCGTTCGCTAGTATCGTGACCGCGGAGAAGACCGGGCTCCCGCTCCGCCTCACCGCGCGCGGCGAGCCTGGACACGGCTCGATGCCGTGGCCGGACACCGCGCCCAACCGCCTCATCCGGGCGCTGGGCCGGCTGCTGGACGCCGAGCGGCCCGTGCGCGTCCTGCCCGAGGTCCAGGAGTACTTCGGCTCTCTCGGCTCGGTGCTGCCGCCCGAGGTGGGGCGCGGCTACGACGATCTCGAGCGCTCGCTGAAGGACGCCGGCTTCCGCCGCGCCATCCTGGCCAGGCGGCATCAGGCGGCGATGCTGCGGACCACCTTCGCGGTCACCATGCTCCAGGGCAGCGAGAAGCGTAACGTGATCCCACCGGAGGCGGTCGCGGAGGTCGACTGCCGGATGCTCCGCGGCGACGAGCCCGACGAGATCGTGGCCTGGGTCCGGGACGTGATCGCCGACGACTGCGTGGAGGTGAGCGTGACCGGGACGCCCAAGGTGCCGAACGCCTCGCCGCCCGACACCGAGCTGTACAAGGCCCTCGGCGAGGCGCTGCGGCGGCGGGCGCCAGGAGTGGTGGTGGCGCCGGATATCCTCGTGGGCTTCACCGACAACTGGGTGTTCCGCAACTGCGGGCTGCACGGCTACGGCTGGAGCCCGTTCATCCTGGGGGAGGACGAGTGGCGACGCGTTCACGGCAACGACGAGCGGATCTCGCTCGAGAACCTGCGGGAAGGCGTGCGCTGTCAGACCGAGATGCTGCTCGAGGTGGCGGCCGCCTGATGGCCCGGCGGCCACTGGTGATCCGGCGGGGTACCGCGCGCGATGTGCCGATCATCCTGAGCCTGATCCGCGGGCTCGCCGAGTACGAGCGCCTGAGCCACGAGGTCGAAGCCACCGCGGCCCGCGTGCGCGCGCACGGCTTCGGCGGCCGGCGGTACTTCGAGACCATCATCTGCCGGCGGGGCGGGCGGCCGGTCGGCTTCGCGCTCTACTTCTACACTTACTCGACGTTCCTGGCGCGGCCGACCCTCTACCTGGAGGATCTCTTCGTCCGGCCGGAGGAGCGCGGGGCGGGAGCGGGCAAGGCTCTCCTCAAGGCGCTGGCCCGCATCGCGGTCCGCCGCGGCTGCGGTCGTCTCGAGTGGGCGGTGCTCGACTGGAACCGGCCGGCCATCGGCTTCTACAAGCGGCTCGGCGCCCGCCTGCGGAAGGAGTGGATCCTCACCCGCGTCAGCGGCGCTCCGCTGCGCCGGCTCGCGCGCTGACGGACCGGAAATGATCCGGCTCGCCGCCGCCATCTCGCTCCTGGCGCTCCTCTCCGGCGCGCTCCCGGCGGGGGCCCAGTCGATCACGTGCCCGCCCGGGACCAAGCTCGACGGCACGGAGAGCGACGCCGGGAAGTTCCAGTGGTGCGAGCAGGCCACGCCGGGCGGGCCGATCCGGCAGGGGCCGATGGTCGGCTTCCATCGCAACGGCCGCCGCAGCTTCGAGCTCACCTTCGTGGAGGGCACGCCCCGGGGCACGATCCGCGCCTGGTATGAAGGCGGGCAGCCGAGCATGACCGGCGAGACCCGGCCCGACAACGGCACCCTGATCCTGTGGGACGAGCGGGGTCGCCGGCGCGCGCAGATCGACGTGCGGGACCGTCAGGTGGTCACCCAGGCGTGGGACGAGCAGGGGAAGGAGGAGCGCTACGACGAGAAGAAGCTCGTGAAGGTCTTCCCGGCCAATCGCAACCTCTCGTTCATCATGAACCTGTTCGCGGTCGGCATCGGCATCCAGTAGCCCTGAGCGCGTCGCCCCGCTCCGCTCCTCACCTCACGATGAGACCGCGGTCACCAACGGGGGGATCTTGTCGGCCCACGACGCGGCCGACTCGAACGCGGCGGCCGCGTTCAGCACCGCGGTCTCCTGGCGGCGCCGGCCGACGATCTGCAGCCCGACCGGCAGCCCGCTCTTGGTGAAGCCGCACGGCACCGAGATCACGGGCAGGCCGGTCACCGTGATGCCATAGGTCAGGAAGAACCACTGGGTGTAGTTGTCGAGCGGCTTGCCGTTGATCTCGGTGGGGTACGCCTGCTCCACCGGGAACGGCGGGACCGCCACGGTGGGCAGGATCAGGAGGTCGCGCGTGGCCATGAACTCGCGCACCCGATGCCAGAGGCGGGTGCGGAGCTTCTCGCCGTTACCGATCTGCTCGGGGGTGAGCGAGAGCCCCTGCTTGATGTTCCACACGAGCCCTTTCTGCATGACCGGCTCCCACTGCGCGAGCTTCTCGGCGTGGCGGGCGACCATGCCGAGGCCGCGGGTGGCCAGCACGATCTCGTTGACCTCGTTGAAGTCCGGGCAGGCGTGCTCCACCTTCGCGCCCAGCGCGCGGATGACTCGCGTGGCCTGCTCGGCCACCGCGGCCACCTCGTGGTCCACCGGGATCATCCCGTTCAGATCGGGGGTCCAGGCGACCCGCCAGCCCTTGATCGAGGGCCGCTTGACCGCGGCGGTGAACGTCCGCGTGTCGACGTCGTACGAAAGCGGCGACCGGTCATCGGGGCCGGCCATCGCGGCCAGCATGAGGGCCACGTCGGCGACGGTGCGGGCCATGGGGCCGGTCACGCTGAGCGAGTCCCAGCCGAGATCCGAGGGGTAGACCGGGATCAGGCCGGGCGTGGTCCGGAAGCCCACAACCCCGCAGAACGCGGCGGGGGTGCGGAGGGAGCCGCCGAGGTCCGAGCCCTGCGCGAGCGGGCCCATGCCGGTGGCCAGCGCCACCGCGGCGCCGCCGCTCGAACCGCCGCACGTGAGCGCGGTGTTCCACGGATTGCGGGTCGCGCCGAAGACGGCGTTGAACGTGTTGCCGCCGGCTCCGAACTCCGGCGTGTTGGTCTTGCCCACGACGATCGCGCCCGCCGCCTTCAGCCGTGCCACGTAGAGGGCGTCCTCCTCGGGCACGTGGTGCTCGAAGATCTTCGAGCCCGAGGTCGTGCGGATGCCCTTGGTCGGGGTCAGGTCCTTGATCGAGACCGGGACGCCGTGGAGGGGTCCGAGCTTCGCCCCCTTGCGGGTGACGGCGGCGGTCGCCTTCTTGGCGGCGGTCAGCGCCTGCTCCCGGGCCAGGGTGACGTAGGCGTTCACCCGCGGATTGATCGCGTCGATGCGCGCGAACACCGCCTGCATGACTTCCAGCGGGGAGGCCTTGCGCGCGCGGTAGAGGCGCTGCAGCGTGGTGGCGGGGACAAAGCACAGGTCGCGGTCGGACACGGCGATCTCCTCGGCGGTGAGGGTTACGACAGTACTTTGCGAGGGTCGAGGGCGTCCCTCAGGCCGTCTCCGATGTAGTTGATGCTGAGCACCGTGAGGAAGATCGCCGTCCCCGGGAAGAGGGCCCAGTGCGGGGCGAAGTCGAGGTTGTCCTTGGCGTCGAAGAGAATGCGGCCCCACGTCGGGATGTCGGGCGGGAAGCCCAGGCCCAGGAAGGACAGGGAGGACTCCGCGAGGATGGCGACGCCCACGTCGATGGTGCCGGCCACGATCACCGGCCCCACCGCGTTGGGCAGGATGTGACGGACGACCTGCCGCAGCGGCGGTGCCCCGAGCCCGCGGGCGGCCTCCACGAACTCCTTCTCCCGCAGCGAGAGGAACTGGGCGCGCACCAGCCGCGCCACCGGCATCCAGCGCAGGCCCCCGATCACGACGACCACCAGCACGAACACGCCCGCCTCCGGGCCCAGCACCTTCTTGAGCGCGTCCCGGAAGAGATACACCAGGAGCAAGAGCAGCGGGAGCTGGGGCAGCGACAGGAAGAGGTCGGTGAGGCGCATCAGGGTATGGTCGGTGGCGCCGCCCATCTGCCCGGCCGTCGCCCCGATCACGGTCCCCGCGATGATCGCGATCAGCATGGCCGCGACTCCCACCGCGAGGGAGATCCGCCCACCGTATAGCATCCGAGCGAGGATGTCCTGCCCCAGGTCGTCGGTGCCGAGCGGGTGGGCCCACGACGGCCCCTTGAGCTTGGCCTTGAAGTCGATCTCGTCGATCGGCACGCGGTAGACGAAGGGGCCGACCACCACTGCGAGCACCATGACGATCAGGACGGCCACTCCGAAGGTGGCGAGGTGATGCTTGCGGAAGCGCCGCCACGCCTCGCTCCACAGCGACTCCACGCCGCGCGTGCGGGGGGGCGCGACGGTGCGCGAGACGGTCTGGGCCACGACGCCGTCGGGGGGCGTCATCGGAAGGAGATCCGCGGATCGAGCCAGCCGTACAGCAGGTCGGCGACCAGGTTGAAGAGGACCACCAGGAAGGAGAACACGAACGTGATCGCCATGATGACCGGGGTGTCGTTGGCGAGGATCGATGTGATCAGCAGTGAGCCGATGCCCGGCACCCGGAAGATCTGCTCGGTGATGACGGCCCCGGTGAAGACGCCGGGGATCTGCAGCGCGACCAGCGTGACCACCGGGATCAGAGCGTTGCGCACCACGTGCTTGAGGATCGTCACCCGCTCGGAGAGCCCCTTGGCCCGCGCGGTGTTGATGTAGTCGAGGCGGATGACCTCGAGCACTGCCGAGCGCACGAAGCGGGTCATGGAGGCGCCCTGGAAGAGCCCGAGCACCGCGACCGGCATGATCGCCTGA
>Ga0335070_10002050_pt1 | contig 23444 bp, 19 predicted proteins | sample Lox_Sample_13_FD_206722 | JGI IMG/M metagenome (GOLD analysis project Ga0335070, IMG submission 206722) | Soil microbial communities from Loxahatchee National Wildlife Refuge, Florida, United States - Lox_Sample_1.3 | ecosystem: Environmental > Terrestrial > Soil > Wetlands | place: USA...
ATCCGATCGACGTGCTGCTCGCCCAGTCCGACGTGGTCAGCCTGCACTGCCCGCTGACGCCGGAGACGCGCGGAATGATCGGGCCGGCCGAGCTCGCACGCATGAAGCCACGCGCGCTTCTGGTGAACACCGCGCGGGGGCCGCTGGTCGACATCGAGGCGCTGGCGGCGGCACTCAAGGCCGGCCGGCCGGGCGGGGCGGCGCTCGACGTGCTGCCGGGCGAGCCGCCCGATCCCGATCACGAGTTGGTCGCGGCGTGGCGGATGCAGCCGAGCTGGATCGCGGGACGGCTGATCCTGACGCCGCATGCCGCCTTCTACAGCCCGGAGAGCCTGCGCGAAGTGCGGCTCAAGGCGGCGACGACGGTCCGCGATGCGCTCGCCGGCGGCGAGATCCGCCACTGCGTCAATCGACACCTGTTTCCCGCCTAGACGCCGATCCGGCCACTTAGCCGCTTGCGGCCCCGCACCCGGCGGTGGTTAGATCAGCTGCGGCCGTACAACCAGAATGATAAGGGCCGCTGCACAACAGGGAGGCAACGCATGGCCGCCGTCGTGATCCGGGACGTCGAGAAAGCGTTCGGATCGTTGCGCGTCATTCACGGGATCAATGTCGACATCGCCGACGGCGAGTTCGTGGTGCTGGTCGGGCCGTCGGGCTGCGGCAAGTCGACCCTGCTGCGCATGATCGCCGGGCTCGAGCAGATCACCGGCGGGTCGATCTCTATCGGCAGCCGCGTCGTCAACAACCTGCCGCCCAAAGACCGCGATGTCGCTATGGTCTTTCAGAACTACGCGCTCTACCCGCATATGACGGTCTACGACAACATGGCGTTCAGCCTGAAGCTGCGCCATGCCGACGCCAAGCTGATCGATGAACGCGTCGCCAAGGCGGCGGCGATCCTCAATCTCAAGGACTACCTCAAGCGCTATCCGCGCCAGCTCTCGGGTGGGCAGCGCCAGCGCGTGGCCATGGGCCGCGCCATCGTCCGCGACCCGCAGGTGTTCCTGTTCGACGAGCCGCTCAGCAACCTCGACGCCAAGCTGCGCGTGCAGATGCGCACCGAGATCAAGGCGCTGCACCAGCGGCTGAAGACCACCACCGTGTACGTCACGCATGACCAGATCGAGGCCATGACCATGGCCGACCGCATCGTGGTCATGCACGACGGTATCGTCGAGCAGATCGGCACGCCGCTCGAGCTCTATGACCATCCGGCAAACACCTTCGTCGCCGGCTTCATCGGCTCGCCGGCGATGAATTTCCTCTCCGGCACCCTCCGCAACGGCGCGGTCGAGACCGCCGGCGGACAGGCGATCCGCGTCCACACGTCCAAGACGCAGGAAGGCCAGCCGGTGATCCTCGGCGTCCGTCCCGAGCACCTGTCGCTCGGCAACGGCGGCGCCGGAATTGCCGGTCGCGTGACGGTGCTGGAGCCGACGGGGGCGGAGACGCAGATCTTCGTCGACACGCCGGCCGGCCCCGTCACCGCGGTCGTTTCCGAGCGCCACAGCTTCGTGCCCGGGACGCCGATCACCTTGCAGCCCAGGCCCGACTGCATCCACCTCTTCGACGCCCAGTCCGGACGCCATCTCTGATGTCGCAGGCGATCGCCACCGGCGTCTTGTCGCCGCGCAGATCGCTGGCCGAGTTGCTCGACGACCGCCGTGTGCTGTCGTTCCTGTTCATGCTCCCGGCGGTCGGGCTGCTGGTCGTCTTCCTGGCCTATCCGCTCGGCCTCGGCGTGTGGCTCGGCTTCACCGACGCGCGTATCGGCCGGCCGGGCATTTTCACCGGACTCGACAACTACATCTCTCTGTTTCAAGACGACGTCTTCCTGCTCAGCGTCTTCAACACGATCCTGTACACGGTGGTCGCGACGGTCATCAAGTTCGGCCTCGGCCTGTGGCTGGCGCTGCTGCTCAACCACTCGATGCCGTTCAAGGCCTTCATCCGCGCGATCGTCCTCCTGCCCTATATCGTGCCGACCGTGCTGTCGGCGATCGCGTTCTGGTGGATCTACGACGCGCAGTTCTCGATCGTCTCCTGGGCGCTGGTGAAGCTCGGCCTTATCGACCACTACATCGACTTCCTCGGTGAGCCGAACATGGCGCGCGGGTCCCTGATCGCCGCCAATATCTGGCGCGGCATCCCCTTCGTCGCGATCTGTCTGCTGGCGGGGCTGCAGACCATCTCGCCATCGCTCTACGAGGCGGCCGCCCTCGACGGCGCCACGCCGTGGCAGCGCTTCCGGCACGTCACCGTGCCGATGCTGATGCCGATCCTGTCGGTCGTGCTGACCTTCTCGGTGCTGTTCACGTTCACCGACTTCCAGCTGGTCTATGCGATCACCCGCGGCGGCCCGGTGAACAGTACGCACCTGATGGCGACGCTCGCCTTCCAGCGCGCGATCGCCGGCGGCCGGCTCGGGGAAGGGGCGGCGATCGCGACGGCGATGATACCGTTCCTCGTCTTCGCCACCGTGTTCAGCTACTACGGCCTGCAACGTCGCAAGTGGCAGCAGGGCGGGCACGATGACTGACATCGCCGTCAAACCGGCCGCCGCCGCCGAGGGCATGGATTATCTTGCCACGCGCACGCATAAGCTCGTCACCGTCTATCTGCCGCTGGCGTTGTTCGTTTTCGTGCTGCTGTTCCCGTTCTACTGGATGGCGGTGACGACGTTCAAACCGAACGACGAGCTTTACAACTTCCGGGAACACAACCCGTTCTGGATCGCGAGCCCGACCGTGGCCAACATCGACAAGCTGCTGTTCCACACCGAGTACCCGCAGTGGCTGTTCAACACGATGACCATTGCCGTGGTCGCGACCTGTCTCTCGATCTTCGCGAGCGTGCTCGCCGCCTACGCGATTACGCGGCTACGCTTCAAAGGCGCGCAGACCATCGGGCTGATGATCTTCCTGGCCTATCTCGTGCCGCCGAGCATCCTGTTCATTCCGCTGGCGACGATGATCTACGCCCTCGACCTTTATGACAGCATCTGGGCGCTGATCCTGACCTATCCGACGTTCCTGATCCCGTTCTGCACTTGGCTGCTGATGGGCTACTTCAAGTCCATCCCGTACGAGCTCGAGGAATGCGCGCTCATCGACGGCGCGACGCGCCTGCAAATCCTGTGGAAGATCACCCTGCCGTTGGCCGTGCCAGGATTGATTTCGGCCGGCATCTTCGCCTTCACCTTGTCGTGGAACGAGTTCATCTACGCGCTCGCCTTCATCTCCTCGGAGGAGGAGAAGACGGTGCCCGTCGGCGTGCTGACGCAACTCGTCGAAGGCGACGTCTATCACTGGGGTGCCCTGATGGCGGGGGCGCTGTTCGGGTCGCTGCCGGTCGCGATCCTCTACTCGTTCTTCGTCGAGCATTACGTCTCGAGCCTGACCGGTGCCGTGAAGGAATAAGCAGGAGCGCGGCGCCATGCAGATGAATGCCGCGGTCTTCCGCAAGGTTCATGCGCCGCTGACCATCGAGACCGTCGACATCGACACACCGCACGCGCGCGAAGTCCTGGTGCGCACGGTCGCGACCGGCGTCTGCCACAGCGATCTGCACGTGGTCGACGGACTCGGCCGTTTCCCCCTCGACCGGCCATACGTGCTCGGCCACGAGGGCGCGGGTGTGGTCGAAGCCGTCGGTCCCGACGTGACGGCGGTGCGCCCCGGCGATCACGTGGTCGCCTGCCTCTCCGGCTTCTGCGGGACGTGCCCGCAGTGCCTGAGCGGCCATCCCAACCTGTGCACCGGCGGCCTGGTCGCACGTCCCGAAAGCGCGCCGCCGCGCCTCTCGCAAGAGGGCGAGCGTTTCCGCCAGTTCCTCGGCATTTCGAGCTACGCCGAGCGCATGCTGCTGCACGAGAACTCGGTGGTTCGGATCGACCCCGACCTGCCGCTCGACCGCGCGGCCCTGGTCGGCTGCGGGGTACTCACCGGCGTCGGCGCGGCCTTGCGCAGTTCGGGGTTGCAGGCCGGGCAGACGGTCGCCGTGTTCGGCTGCGGCGGGGTCGGCCTCTCGATCATCCAGGGTGCGCGCATCGCCGGCGCCCGCCAGATCATCGCCGTCGACGTGTTCGCGGCCAAGCTCGAGACGGCGCGGCGCGTGGGCGCCACGCACGTGGTCGATTCCAGCCATGACGATCCGGTGAAGGCGGTGCGCGCCATGACCGGTGGCGCCGGCGTGGATCACGCCTTCGAGGCGGTCGGGGTGGCGAAGCTTTGCCGCCAGGCGATCGAGAGCCTCGCCATCCGCGGCACGGCCACCATCGTCGGGGTGCTGCCGCCGGACGCGACGATCGAATTCCCGTGGATGGCGATCCGCCCGGAGTGCAAGGTGCAGACGTCGCGCATGGGCTCGAACCGCTTCCGGCTCGACATCCCGCTGTATCTCGACTTTTACCGGCAGGGCCGGCTCGACCTCGACGCGATGGTGACGCGCCGCGGCCGGCTCGGCGACATCAACGAGGCCTTCCGCGCCATGAAGGCGGGCGAGGTCGCGCGCACCGTGCTGACGTTCGATTAGTGGATCAGCGATCCGCTCCGAGCGCGCGTTCGTTCATGGCCCGCCGGTGCAGCGCATCGACCGCCCCGCCGAGTGCCGCGACGCTGCAGCGGATTGCCTCGAGCGTGGCGAGATCGGGTGCGGGCGTGCGGAGAAGGGCGCGCAAGTCGCCGGCAGCGTCGAGCGACCGGTCCGACAAGGCTCCCGCGACCGGATCGTTGGTCATGCGGGCGATGCGGCCGAGCGCGTCCGCCGCTTCGATCAGGTGGACGACGGCGGCGTCGTCCGTCGAACGGGTGCCGCCGGCCGCCGTATGATCCGCAGGCGCGGCATCCGGACCATGGATCCCGGCGAGTTCGTCCAGGAAACGGACGACCCGCGCGGCCGCGGTGTCCACGGCGACGGGATCTGGTGAGTCGTCGGTGGCCAGCCGCGCGAGCTCGGCGATGAGGGCGCTGCATTCGCCGCGCCACGCGGCCACGCGGACCGCGTCCGACGGATTCCGCACCAGCGACAGGACGAGGCTTATATCGTGGAGCCCGGCCAGCGTCTGAACGCAGGCGGTGGCGAGTGTCCGCGATCTCTGCTGCCGCGTCTCTTCGATACGGGCCTTGATGCGCGGATGAATGATGTCAAAGGTCGGATCAGACATCCCATCTAGGTAATGGCCGGCCGCGCCCCCTTGACCTATACGAACGTATGACGGCTATGAACCAGGACGGAGAGCCGACCGGACGCGATCAGGCGGCGGCCAGCGCCTGCTTGACGGCGTTCGCGAGCTCGGTTTCGGCGATTGCGATAACGATCCGCGGCCTGTATCCCTAGGCGCGTCGCGGAAGGATTCGCAATGCCGCCTCTCGAGAAATTCTTGCTCGCCGGCGTGATGGGCTGGCCGGTCATGCATTCGCGGTCGCCGATGCTGCACAACTACTGGCTCGAGAAGCACGGCCTGGTCGGTCGCTACGTGCCGCTGGCGATCATGCCCGAGCGGCTGGCGGCGGCGTTGCGTGCACTTCCGGCGCTCGGCTTCTCGGGCTGCAACCTGACTCTCCCGCACAAGGTCGAGGCGCTCAAAGTGGTCGATCACGTCGATGACGCGGCGCGCCGGATCGGCGCCGTGAACTGCGTCATCGTGCGCCCCGACGACTCGCTCTATGGCGTCAACAATGACGGCTGGGGCTATGTCGAGAGTGTGGTGGAGCGCGTGCCGGGCTGGCGCGCCGACGGAGGACCCATTGTGGTGCTCGGCGCCGGGGGCGGCGCCCGCGCCATCATCGTGTCGCTACTCGATCGCGGCGCCAAGGAAATACGGCTGGTCAACCGTTCGGTTGTGCGCGCACAGGCGTTGCAGCACGAGATCGGCGGCCCGATCGCCATCGTTTCCTGGGACGATCGCCAGCGTGCGCTCGACGGTGCCACCATGGTCGTGAACACCACGACACAAGGCATGATCGGGCAGCCGCCGCTCGATCTTCCTCTCGATCGGCTGCCGAAATCTGCACTGGTGTCGGACATCGTCTATACGCCGCTCGAGACGCCGCTGCTCGCGGCGGCGGGGCGACGAGGCAACCCGACGGTCGACGGGCTCGGCATGCTGCTGCACCAGGCGCGGCCGGCGTTCCAGGCCTGGTTCGGGATCCTGCCCGAGGTCACGCCGGATCTGAGGAAAATGATCGAGGCGACGCTGTGAGGGTCAGCCCCTCACCGCGGTAGCGCCGTAACTTTCGTCCGCCTGGACCTTGCTCGCCCGACCGGCGATCATCGGCCGGTCGGGGCGGTTCGCGGGAGGAGACGAGGGAGGTCATGATCGCCGGCTGGGTCATCGTCGCGTTGTCGCTCGGCTATGTCGGGCTGTTATTCGCGCTGGCCTACTACGGCGACCGGCTGGTGAAGGCGCGCGGCCGCGCGACGGCGAAGCCGGTCATTTATTCTCTCTCGCTCGCGGTTTACTGCACGTCGTGGACCTTTTACGGCAGCGTCGGCCTCGCGGCGAAGACCGGCTACGGCTTCCTGCCGATCTATATCGGGCCGATCGTCGTCTTCGCGCTGGGCTGGCCCCTGATGGCGCGGCTGATCCGCATCTCCAAGGCCCACAACATCACCTCGATCGCCGACTTCATCGCCGCGCGCTACGGCAAAAGCCAGTTGCTCGCGGCGGCGGTGACCGTGATCGCCTTCCTCGGCACGCTGCCTTACATCGCGCTCCAGCTGAAAGCCGTGTCGACCAGCTTCACCGTGCTGATGAGCTATCCCGTTCTCGAGCTGCGCGCGTCCGTGAGCCAGCCGAGCTCGGCCTGGACCGCGCTGGCCGTGGCGCTGCTGCTGGCCCAGTTTGCCGTGCTGTTCGGGACCAGGCACATCGAGGCGACCGAGCACAACGAAGGCATGATCCTGGCCATCGCCTTCGAATCGATCGTCAAGCTGATCGCCTTCCTCGCGGTCGGCGCCTTCGTGACCTGGGGCATGTTCGGCGGCTTCGGCGACATCGTCGCCCGGATCGGCCGCGAGCCGTCGCTGAGCCGCGTGTTCCTCTCCGGCATCGACGGCACGCAGTGGGTCACGACGACCGGTCTCGCGATCGCGGCGATCCTGTGTCTGCCGCGACAGTTCCACGTGGCGGTCGTGGAAAACACCGAGCCGCGCGATCTTTACAAAGCCGCCTGGCTGTTTCCCGTCTATCTCGTCGCGATCAACATCTTCGTCATTCCGATCGCGGTCGCCGGCCTCAGCACGTTCGGCCAGGCCGGAGACGGCGACATGTTCGTGCTGGCGCTGCCGCTGGCGGCCGGCGAAACGTCGTTCGCCGTGATCGCATTCATCGGCGGCCTTTCGGCGGCGACCGGCATGGCGATCGTGAGCTCGGTCGCGGTCAGCAACATGATCAGCAACGACCTGGTCATGCCCATCCTGCTGCGCGGCCGCCGCCTCGGCCTTGCCGAGCGCAGCGACATGGGCCGCGTGATCCTCCGCATCCGCCGTGCCGCCATCTTCGTGATCATGCTGCTGGGCTACTGCTACTACCAGCTGATCGGCGATTCGCTGGCGCTCGCCTCCATCGGCCTTCTGAGCTTCGCCGCTGTCGCCCAGTTCGCGCCGGCGCTCCTGGGCGGCCTGGTGTGGCACGGCGCCAACATGAAGGGGGCCTTGGCCGGCATCCTCGCCGGCTTCCTGATGTGGGCTTACACCCTGCTGCTGCCGTCGCTCGCGCAATCGGGCTGGGCTCCGGCCGCCCTGCTCGACAACGGGCCGCTCGGCATCGCCCTGCTGCGCCCGCAGGAGCTGTTCGGCGTGCGCTTCGATCCGCTCACCCACGGGGTGTTCTGGAGCCTGCTGGCGAACGTCGGCTGCTTCGTCCTCGTCTCGTACTTCACGGCGACGCGCGTGATCGAGCGGATTCAGGCAAACGCGTTCATCGACGTCGACGCGGGTCCGAGCCACTTCACCTCGCAGGCGTGGCATGGGTCGATCAAGGTCGCCGAGCTGGCCGAGCTCGTATCGCGCTATCTCGGCGCTGACCGCGTGCAACGGGAGTTCGCGGATGCGGCGCCGCCGCACGGCCAAGCCGACTTCCAACTCGTCCGCCAGGCGGAGCGCCTGCTGGCGAGCGCCATCGGCGCGCCCTCGGCACGGCTGGTGATGGCGCTGGCCATCGAGCGGCAGAGCCTCGGCATCGAAGGCGCGATGCGTCTTCTCGACGATGCCACGGCCGCCATCCAGTACAACCGCGACCTACTGCAGTCGACGCTCGAGAACGTTCGCCAAGGCATCAGCGTGTTCGATCGCGATCTGCGGCTCGCCTGCTGGAACCGGCAGTTCCGCGAGCTGATCGACCTGCCAGCGTCGCTGAGCCGCGTCGGCGTGTCGCTCGAGGAGATCGTGCGCTTCAAGGCGGCGCGCGGCGAATACGGACCGGGAGATATCGAAAAGATCGTCGCCGACCGGCTCGACGTGTTCGTCGGCGCCGGCGACAGCGTGTTCCAGTGGCGCCGGCCCAACGGCACCGTGCTCGATATCCGCACCACCGCGATGCCGGGCGGCGGCTACGTCACGACCTATTCGGAGGTGACCGAGCACGTCGAGACGGCCGAACAGCTCGCCGCGGCCAATGAGTTCCTGGAGCGGCGGGTGAGCGAGCGCACGGCGGAGCTGACGGCGCTGAACGCCGAGCTGAGCCGCGCCAAGATCGCCGCCGAAGAGGCCAATCTCGGCAAGACGCGCTTTCTGGCGGCTGCGAGCCATGACCTCCTGCAGCCCCTCAACGCCGCCCGGCTGTATCTCTCCAGCCTGATCGAGCGGCAGACACGGCCGGAGACCGGCGCCGATCCCGCCGATGCCGCCCTGACGCAGAAAGTCGATACCTCGCTCGGTGCCGTCGAGGAGATCCTGGATGCGCTCCTCGACATCTCGCGGCTCGACGCCGGCAGGCTGACGCCCGAACGCCAGGACATGCGGCTTGGCGACCTTTTCGAGAGCCTACGGGTCGAATTCGCGCCGCTGGCCGAGCGCAAGGGGCTCGATCTCCGCATCCTGCCGACGAGCCTTGCCGTGAACAGCGACCGCCGGCTGCTGCGACGCGTGCTGCAGAACCTTCTGTCCAACGCCATCCGCTACACCCCGGCCGGCCGCGTGCTGATGGGCGCACGCCGCCGCGGGAACCGCGTCGCCATCGAAATCCGCGACACCGGCAGCGGCATTCCGCTCGACAAGCAGGCGCTGGTCTTCGGCGAGTTCCAGCGCTTCGCGGTGACACCGGACGGTGAGCCGGGGCTCGGGCTCGGCCTGTCCATTGTCGATCGCATCGTGCGCGTGCTCGACCATCCCCTGACATTCCGCTCGATTCCCGACCACGGCACCATGTTTGCGTTGCAACTGCCGCATGCGGTCGTCGACGCGCCGACGCCGCGTCCGCGCGCCGGGACGATGCTGCCCGCGATCGCCGAGGTCACGATGTTGTGCATCGATAACGAGCCTGCGGTCCTCGACGGCATGCGCGCGCTTCTGACCGGGTGGGGATGCCGGACGCATCTCGCCGCCGGTCTCGGCGAGGCGCTGGCGCTGGACGCGGGAGAGCTCGCGCGCCTCGATTTCATGATCGTCGACTATCATCTCGATGCCGAGGCCGATGGATTGCGCTGCGTCGACATCCTGCGCGAGCGCTGCGGCCGCGCCGTGCCGGCGATCGTCATCACCGCCGACCGCTCCGCCGGCGTTCGCGCGGCGGCCTCGGCGCGGGGTCTGCAGGTGCTGAACAAGCCGATCAAGCCGGCCGCATTGCGGGCGCTGATCACCCGCGTGATGGCCACGCAGCAGGCGGCGGAGTAGCGGCTAGCGCGCCGCCGGGACGGCGGCCTCGGGCGTCTCGCCGGCTTCGCCCGCTTCGGCCGCGAGCTGGCGGGCCAAAATCACGGCCTGCGTGCGATTGTCGACGCCGAGCTTGTGCAGGATGGCCGAGACGTGCGCCTTGATGGTCGCTTCCGACACCTGCAGTTCATGGGCGATCTGCTTGTTGAGAAGCCCGTCGCTGAGGAACATCAGCACGCGGCTCTGCTGCGGCGTCAGCGTATTGAGCAGCGCCGCCAGCGCCGTGTCGCCGGCCTCGGCATGCGCGGTCTCGAGCGCCGCCGGGAGCCATGTCTCGCCCGCGAGCAAAGCCCCGAGCGCCTCGCGGATCTCCCCGGCCGCCGCGGATTTCGGGATGTAGCCGACGGCCCCGAGATCGAGCGCGCGGCGCATCACCCGCGGGTTCTCGTTCGCAGAGACGACGACCACCGGCACCGCGGCGTATTCGGCGCGCAGGTACAACAGGCCGGACAACCCATGCATGCCCGGCATGTTGAGGTCGAGAAGGACCAAATCGACGTCGGATGACGCTTTTAATGTCGCGCAGAGGGCATCGAACGACGCCGCTTCGACGATGTCGCCGTCGGCGACGGTCTGCGACACCGCGAGCCGCAGCGCGTCGCGGAACAGCGGGTGATCATCGGCGATGACGATGCGGACCGCCGCCATCGTGCTCCTCTGCCTACGGTTGGTGCGGTGCAGCTCAGCCGCGATGATAGGCGCGCGTCATACGCGTGCAAAGGGCGCGCTTTTTAGACCAAAGTCTAATGGCTCGAAAAAAATCCACTCCCTAGCATCGCAGCCGGAGATCGCGCGTCGTCGTGCGATCCGACAATGCGCGGCAGTTCGGCGCAGCCGAGCGTCGCCGGCGCAAGACAGGGAGGAAGAGATGACTGCATTCGATCTTTCGAAGCCAACCCGTCGTTCCATTCTCAAGGCCGGCACCGCGCTCGCCGCCGCCGCGGCTTGGCCGCGCGTGTCGTTCGCCGCCGCCGCTCATCCCGCGATCGGCACGTATCCGGCGGGAAGCGAGGGTTCGTCCGTGTTCATCGGCATCTCCGTGCCGCGCACCGGCACCTACGCCGTGCAGGGCGAGGACGAGCTCAAGGGCTATCAGCTCGCCATCGACCACATCAATTCCGGCCACGAGCTGATCAAGAAGATCTCGCCCAAGACGAAGAAGGGCGTGCTCGGCAAGGAGCTGAAGTACGGCGTCGCCGACTCGGCCGCCAAGCCCAACGACGCGGTGCAGGCGCAGCAGCGCTTCATCAGCGAGAACAAGGCGGTGATGATCACCGGCGGCACGTCGTCGGCCGTCGCCGTCGCGCTCAACAAGCTGGCGCAGCGCGAAAAGGTGCTGTTCGTCTGCGGCATCTCCGGCTCGAACGACACCACGGGCAAGGACTGCGTGCGCTACGGCTTCCGCCAAGACTTCTACGGCCAGACGGCGGCCGCGGCGATCGCGCCGGTGCTGGTCAAGCAGTTCGGCAAGAACAAGAAGGTCGCCTACATGACGCCGGACTACACCTACGGCCACACCGTCACCAAGTCGATGCAGGACTACACCAAGGACGCCGGCTGGACGACGGTGACCAACCAGGTCTCGCCGCTCGGCGCGCCCGATTTCTCGTCATATCTGCTGAACATCGCCAACTCCGGGGCCGACGTGCTGATCAACGTCAACTGGGGGCATGACGCCGTGCTGTCGATCCAGCAGGCCAAGCAGTTCGGCGTGCTCGACAAGATGAAGCTCGTGGTGCCGTACCAGGTGCCGTTCCTGGCGCGCGAGACCGGCGGCCTGATGCAGGGCGTTCTTGCCGCCACCGACTACTGGTGGACGGTCGAGGACAAGTATCCGCTCGCCAAGATGTTCAACGCCGAGTTCGAGAAGAAGTACGGCTACAAGCCCGAGTGGGGTGCGGAGAATTCCTACATCAGCTTCGCCCACTGGGCGCGCATGGTCGAGGAGACCGGCTCCTTCTATCCGCCGGACGTCATCAAGACCTACGAGAAGGGCGAGACGATCCCGTCGCTCGTCGGCGACGTGCACTATCGGCCGCAGGATCACCAGTGCGTCCGCCCCGTCATCATCGTGCGCGGCAAGATGCAGAAGGACATGAAAGGCAAGGAAGACTACTACGATATCGTCGAGATCGTGCCCGGCGCCGGCGTGATGCAGAAGCCGGATGCGTTCGGCTGCTCGCTCGGCGAGTACACCTGACGCCCTCGCGAGGTGACGTTCGTGCGCGAGGTCAGGGGTGAACTGGGCTAATTTAGTCTCGCAGATGTTCAACGGGCTGGTGCTCGGCGCGCTGTTGGCGCTGATCTCCTCCGGCCTCACGATCATCTACGGTACGCTCGGTGTCCTCAACCTCGCGCACGGCGCCATGTTCATGGTCGGCGGCTACGCCGGCTACGTCGCTTACGAAGCGACCGAGTCGTTCGTTCTGGCGGTGGCGGCCGGTGCGCTTTTCGTGCTGGTGGTCGGCGTGGCGATGGAGCGCATCGTCATCCGCTTTTTCTACAAGCGGCCGCACGAGGACCAGCTGCTGGTCACCTTCGGCATCGGCATCTGCTTCGTCGAGTTCACCCGTCTGCTGTTCGGCAGCCTGTCGAAGACCGTTCCGCCGCCGGGCTGGGGCCAGGGAATCACTTCGCTCGGCTTCATGTTCTATCCAACCTACCGGCTGTGGGTTGTCGCCATCATCGCGGCGGCACTCCTGGCGCTGTTTCTCGTCCTCTATCGCACGCGTCTCGGCCTGATCGTGCGCGCGGGCATCGAGGACTCGGCGATGGTCGACGCCCTCGGCCTCAACGTCGACCGCGTGTTCATGGTCGTGTTCGGCATCGGGGCGATGGCGGCGGGCTTTGCCGGCATCGTCAATGCGCCGGTGGTCTCGCTGACGCCCGATATGGGTGAGGCGATCCTGGTACAGACCTTCGTCGTCGTGGTGATCGGCGGCGTCGGGTCGTTCCCCGGCGCCGTGCTCGGCGGCCTGATCGCCGGCGAGATCATCAGCATCACGTCGATGATCAACCCCGGCTACTCCTACGTGATGCTGTTCGCCGCCATGACCTTGGTGCTGCTGCTGCGCCCGCACGGGCTGCTCGGCGCGCGCGGCCGCGAATAGCGAAACATCGCATGCGCGGCTCGCGTCCTTTCCTCGTTGAAGCGCTGACGGCCGTCGGCCTGATCCTGGTGCCGATCGTGCTGCCGTATCTCGGCGCCGCGCCGAACACGGTCAACCGCATTTTGGTCTGGGGCCTGTTCGGGATCGGCTTCGACATCCTCTTCGGCTACACCGGCCTTTTGTCGTTCGGCCAGTCGGCCTTCTACGGCACCGGCGGCTTCGTCGCCGCCTATCTCCTGACGCGCATGGGCTTCCCCGACGTGATGATCGCGCTGATCATCGGCATGATCGCCGCAGGCGCCGTCGGCTATCTCGTCGGGCTGATCGCGCTGCGCCGCACCGGCATCTATTTCGCGATGATCACGGTCGCCATCGCCGAAGTGTTCTTCTTCGTCGAGTTCTCGCCGCTCGCCGACTACACCGGCGGCGAGAACGGCCTGCCGGGCGTGCCGACGCCGAGCTTCAATCTCGGCTTCACCACCCTCAACTTCACCACCGGCTGGTCGCTCTACGATTTCATCGCCGTCTGGTACTTCATCGGCATCGTCATCGCGCTCCGCATCGTGCGCTCGCCGGTGGGCGCCATCTTCAGCGCGATCCGCGACAATCCGCTGCGTGCTGCGGCGGTCGGCCACAACGTCCACGGCTACAAGCTCACCGCCTTTGTGATCGCGGCCCTCTATGCCGGGTTCGCCGGCGGCCTGCTCGGCGTGCTGCAGGGCTTCATGCCGCCCGATGCGTTCATGTTCGATACCTCGGGCCAGCTCGTCATGCAGACGGCGATCGGCGGGATCGGGACGCTGTTCGGCCCGCTGCTGGGGGCGGCGGTGTGGCTGTTCCTCAGCGATTTCCTCCAGGGCGCGCTCGGCATCGGCACCTCGTGGAAGCTGATCCTCGGCATCGTCTTCGTCCTGCTGGTGTGCTTCCTGCGCCGCGGGCTCGTCGGCGGCATCCGCGACGTCGTCGAGCGTTTCACCGCGCGCCCGCACCCGCCGGCGCCGGCGGAAGCGCCGGCGGTCATGAACACGGGGCCCCAAGCCACGGTCGGCCCGTCGCGCCGGCGCGATGAGATCCCGTTCGAGGGGCCGGTGCTCGAAGCCCGGGGCTTGACGAAATCCTTCGGCGGCCTGGTCGCGAACACGGACATCAACTTTTCGGTCAAGCAGGGCGAGCTGCGCGCGATCATCGGCCCGAACGGCGCCGGCAAAAGCACCTTCTTCAAGATGCTCACGTGCGAGCTGGCGCCGACCTCGGGCCGGGTCTTCTTCCATGGCCGCGACATCACCGGCCTCGGCGTCGCATCCGTCTGCCAGCTCGGCCTCACCAAGAGCTATCAGGTGAACCAGCTGTTCACCCGGCTCACCTTGCGCCAGAACATCGTGATCGCGGCTCTCGCCGAGCGCCGCGGCATCTTTGCGCTCGATCTCTTGCGCCGCATCGACCGCGTGCCCGGCCTGGAACAGCAGGTCGAGAGCACCCTCTCGCTGGTGGGGCTCACGGCGCGGGCCGACGTGCCGGTCGCCGAGCTCGCCTACGGCGAGAAGCGGCGGCTCGAGATCGGCTTGGCGCTGGCGTCCTCGCCGTCGCTGCTGCTGCTCGACGAGCCGCTCGCCGGCATGAGCCCGCGCGAACGGGTAGAGACCGTGCAGCTGCTCAAGAACATCCGGCGCGGCCGGACGATGGTCATCGTCGAGCACGATATGGACGCGGTGTTCGAGCTCGCCGAGCGCATCACCGTGCTGCACGAGGGAGCGCTGCTCGCCGAAGGGACGCCGGCGGAAATCCAGCGCAACCGCCTGGTCCAGGACGCCTATCTCGGCGGGGTCGCGGCATGACGGCGCTCCTCGAGGTCGAGAGCCTCAACAGCTACTACGGCGACAGCCACATCCTGTTCGACGTTTCCTTGCAGGTCAGAAAAAACGAGGTCGTGGCACTGCTCGGACGCAACGGTGCCGGCAAGAGCACCACCTTGAAGAGCCTGATCGGGATGGTGCAGCCGCATTCGGGGCGGGTGGTGCTCGACGGGGTGCCGACCGCGGGGCTGAAGTCGCACGCGATCGCGCGGCTCGGCCTGCAGCTGGTGCCGGAGGAACGCCGCATCTTCGGCAGCCTGAGCGTCGAGGAGAATCTCGTCCTGGCCGGCCTCAGCGCGCCGTCGCGCTGGCCGCTCGAGCGCATCTGGGACATCTTCCCGCGCCTGCGCGAGCGCCGGCGCAGCCGCGGCACCGATCTGTCGGGCGGCGAGCAGCAGATGCTCGCCATCGCCCGCGCGCTGGTTCGCGATCCGAAGATCGTGCTGCTGGACGAGCCGTTCGAAGGCCTCGCACCGATCATCGTGCGCGACCTGCTCGCCACCTGCCGGTCGCTGGCCGAGGCCGGCCTGACGTTGGTCGTGGTCGAGCAGAACGTCACCGCGGCCATGAGCTTCGCCGACCGTGTCTACATCATCAACAACGGCCATATCGTCGAGGCGTTGACCGCCGAGCAGGTGCGCGCCCAGCCCGACGTCCTGCACCGCCATCTCGGCGTGTGAGTACGGGCGCCGGCAGAGGTTCGACAGGGCGGGCTATTTCGCGGGCTCGGTCGCGCCCGGCAGCCAGCGCTTGCCGAACACCGGCTCCTTGTACGGCGTCGGCGGCAGCTCCCAGGCGCCGGTCGACGGCGGCTTGATGTCGGCGTCGACATGGACGTCGAGCAGGCACGGCTTGTTGAGCTTGATCGCGTGCTCGAGCGCGCCCTTGAAGTCCTGCGATTTCGCGACCGTGATGCCCTCGACCCCGCTGGCCCGCGCCCAGGCGGCGAAGTCGGGATTGTAGGGCTTGTTGTTGGCGCCCTGATAGAAGGCGGTGCCGAGCTCGCGGCCGCCGAACATGCCGAGCTGGATGTCGCGGATCGACATCCAGCCGAAATTGTTCCAGATCACCCACACGACCGGGATGTCGTACTCGACCGCGGTGCACAGCACGTGCGGCACCATGGTGAAGCAGCCGTCGCCGGTGACGGCAACACAAGGCCGGTCGGGGGCCGCGAGCTTGGCGCCGAGCACGCCGGCGGCGCCGAAGCCCATGCCGGAGAAGCCCCAGGAGTTCAGCATGGTCTGCGGCCGGCGCGCCTGCCAGAACTGCATGTACCAGTTGTGGCTCACGCCGACGTCGCAGGCGAGGATGGCGTTGTCGGGCAGGACGGCCCGGCAGTCGGCGACGACGCGTTCGGGCCGCATCGGCGACGTATGCACGTCGAAGTTCGGCCGCGTGAACGCGTCCCAGTCCTGCTGCCATTTCCGGATCGCGCCGTGCCAGGCGCGCAAACGCTCGCCGCCCTTGACGCCGCGGCGCTCGGCTTCGGACAGCAGCTGGCGCAGGAACGTGCGCGCGTCGGCGACAATGCCGAGATCGGGCGGATAGTTGCGGCCGAGCTCGTCCGGATCGACGTCGACATGGATGAGCTTGGTATGCGGGAAGTTCCACGAATAGCCGGGCATCCACGACGATGCCGACCGGTCGTCAAAGCGCGCGCCGACGGCCAGCACCACGTCGGCATGGCGGCCGGCCTCGTTGGCGGGATAGGCGCCGTTGCGGCCGATGAAGCCGAGCGACAGCGGATCGGCCATATCGAGGCAGCCCATGCCGTTCGGCGACGCGATGACCGGGATCTGCAGACGATGCGCGAGCTCGGTCAGCTCGCGGCTCGCCTCGGAGAGCGTGACACCGTGGCCGATGAAGATCGCGGGCCGCTCGGCGTTGGCGATCATCTCCATGGCCGCGGCGACAGCTTCCGGCGACGCGCCCGAGCGCTGCGCGTTCAGGATCGGCGCCGGCGGCGGAATCTCGACGTCGTCTTCCTCCTGGAAGACGTTGAACGGGACGTCGAGGTTCACCGGGCCGGGACGGCCGGACAGCATGGTCGTCGTCGCCTGGCGCAGCGCCAGCGGCAGCATGTCGACGCGCGTCGGCTGGAAGCTGCGCTTGACGACGGGGCGGATGATGTTCGGGAAGTCCGCCTGGAAGTGCCGGTTCACCTCCTGGAAGGGGCTGCGGTTGAACTGCTGCGTCGGCACGTTGGCGGTGATCGCCAGCATCGCCGATGAATCGGAGAGCGCCAGCGCCAGCGGCATGACGATGTTGCACGAGCCGGGGCCGCACGAGGTGAGCGTCGCCGCCGGCTCATGGCGCACGCGGAAATAGGCGTCGGCCATGTGCGCCGCCACCTGCTCGTGGCGCGGCGACACCAGCTTGATGCGGTCGCGCGCGTGGTAGAGCGAATCGAGCAGGCCGACGTTGCCGTGACCGCAGATCCCGAAGACGTAGGGAATCTTGCTGTCGACGAGATACTCGGTGATGAGATCGGCGCCTTTCATCCGCGGCATCGTTGAACGCCTCCTGCTGTTGCCGCCCGTCGCTGAGGCGGATGTTCTTGGTTTGCCGGCCTATGGCCTTTTTGCCAAAGATCGGCCGCCTCGGCTACACGTCCGGCGGCGCCGAGCGAAACTCCGCCGAGACCGGGCTCGATCTCCGTGCGGTCCATGTGGCGGCCCTCCCGCGGTCAGCGCAAGAAGCGCTTTTCGTCGCTCTTCACCCGGTCCATGCCCTGGAGACGGAAGATCTCCTCGACCGAAACCAGGTCCTTATGGACGTTGTGGATGCCGCCGTCGGCGCGGATGCGGCGGAACGCGTCCTTCATGCCGGTGACGGCGGCGCGCAGCGCATGATTGCCGTAGATCACCATCTTGACCTTGCCGAGCGCTTTGATGCGGGCGGCGTTGAGCTCGGGATAGGCGGTCGGCACCAGCACGATCGGTGCGGGCCCGCTCCAGGCGCGCACGAAGCTTTCGACCTCGTCCGGCGTGCGTTGCTTGGAATGCACGAGGATCATGTCGGCGCCGGCGTCGGCGTAGGCGGCGGCGCGCTTGAGCGCCTCTTTCTCGCCGAGCCCGGCGACCAGCGCCTCGGTGCGGGCGATGACGATGAACTCCGGGTCCCGGCGCGTCGCCCGCGCGGCCTCGATCTTGCCTTGGAACTCCTCGATGCGGAGCAGCTCCTGCCGGCCGCCGGCGACGAGGCTGGTGACCTTGGGGAAGGTCTTGTCCTCGATCACCACCGCGGCGGCGCCGGCGCGCTCGTATTGCTCGACGGCATAGATGACGTTGAGCGCGTTGCCGAAGCCGGTGTCGATATCGGCGACCAGCGGCAGCGAGCACTGCGCGACCATCGCCCGCACCATCTCGAGATGCTGGGTCATGGTGATCAGGCTGATGTCCGGCAGCCGTAGAGCGCCGAGAGCTCGAAGCCCGAGGCCCACAGCCCGTCGAAGCCGGCCTCCTCGGCAAGGCGCGCGGACAATGGGCTGTGCGCCGACATCACGTGCACGAGGCCGCTCGCAGCCATCTTGTCGCGAAGAATTTTGCCTGGGGTCATCGGTGCGCTCTCGGATTTGTGACCGGACCAGCATAGGGCGCTGGCGAACCCCTGCCTATGGCCGGGGTGGACCACGCGGTCAATTGGAGTAGACTTCCGGCTGAACAATCCGTTTCCGGGAGGTCGCGCATGCCGTCCATCGGCTTCACCCTCAACGACAAGGCCGTCGAGGTCGACGTCGCCCCGCAGACGCCGCTGCTCTGGGTCGTCCGCGAACACTTGGCCCTGACCGGCACGAAGTACGGCTGTGGTGCCGGAATGTGCGGCGCCTGCACCGTCCATTTGGATGGACGCGCGGTGCGCTCCTGCCAGACCCAGGTGTCCGACGTCGCCGGCAAGAAGGTAACGACGATCGAAGGCCTGTCGGCCAACGGCGATCACCCGCTGCAAAAGGCCTGGGTCGCGTTGCAGGTGCCGCAGTGCGGCTACTGCCAGTCGGGCCAGATCATGCAAGCCGCCGAGCTGCTGGCGGCCAAGAAGAACCCCACCCGCGAGGAGATCGTCCAGCACATGGACGGCAACATCTGCCGCTGCGGCACGTACCCACGCATCGTGCGGGCGATCGAGCTCGCCGCCAAGCAGGGAGCGTAACGCCATGGCCACGATCGAACGCCCTGCTCAGAATTCGTCCGCCGATCTCTCTCGGCGCGGCTTCCTCGGCGGCACCGCCGGCCTGACCTTCGCGCTGTCCTTGCCCGCAGGTCTGTTCGTCCGCCCGCACGAGGCGCTCGCCGCCGACGCGGCCGAGAAGGCGATCGGCGCCTGGGCCAGGATCGGCACCGACGGGGCGATCACGCTCCACATCCCGGCGGCCGAGATGGGCCAGGGTGCCATGACCGGTCTCGCCATGATCTTCGCCGAGGAGATGGACGCCGACTGGTCGAAGGTCACGGCGGAATATCCGCCGATCGTCCCGAGCATCTTCGGCAACCCGCGCTTCGGCGGGATGATGGTCACCTACGGCAGCGGCTCGACCCGCGGCTATTGGGACAAGATCCGGCCGCAGGCGGCGGCGGTGCGCCGCGTGCTGATGCAGGCGGCCGCCGACAAATGGGGCGTGCCGGTCGCCGACGTGCACACCGAGCCGAGCGTGGTCGTGCACGCTGCCAGCGGGCGACGGCTCAGCTATGGCGAGATCGCCGGCTTCGCCCAGGTGCCGGACCCGATGCCGACGGTCGACAAGTCCGAGCTCAAGAAGCTCGTCGACTATCGCATCCTCGGCAAGGATACGCCGCGCCCCGACATCCCGCCCAAGACGACGGGTGCGGCCAAGTACAGCATCGACATCCAGGTCCCCAACATGGTCTACGCGACCGTGCTGCGGACGCCGGTCGAAGGCGGGTCGCCCGAGCAGGTCGACGACAAGGCGACCTTGGCCGTCCCCGGCGTGCTCAAGGTCGTGCCGATGAAAGAGTCGGTCGGCATCGTCGGCGAGAGTGTCGAGGCCGTGTTTGCCGGCCGCGACGCGCTCAAGGTCAAATGGTCGAAGGCGCCTGCGGACAACTACCAGAGCGACGCGGGCCTGAAGGACTTCATGGCCAAGGCCGCCAAGCTCGACGAGAAGGGCGTCGATTTCGCGCCCATCGTCGCCGGCGACGCCGACGGCGCCTTCGCCAAGGCGGCGAAGGTGATCAGCGCGCAGTACAGCTCCGACTACGTCTATCACGCGCAGATGGAGCCGATGAACGTCATCGCCGCGATCAACGAGGCGGGCGACGGCGCCGAGATCTGGATCGGCTCGCAGGGGGCGAGCCTCGCGACCGGCTTCGCGGCCAACTTCCTCAAGACCACGCCCGACAAGATCAAGTTCCACCAGTACTTCCTGGGCGGCGGCTACGGGCGGCGCAGCCCGCCCGACATGATGTTCGACGTGCTGACCCTGGCGAAGGAGATGCGGCGTCCGGTGAAGCTGATCTGGACCCGCGAGCAGGACGTGAAGGCGGCCAAGATGCGGCCGATGACCGGCCACTATCTCCAGGCGGCGCTCGACGCGTCCGGCGCGATCGTCGGCTGGCGTCACCGCGTGGTCGGCGAATCCGTGGTCGCCTATCGCGGCGGCGAGAAGGCGCTCGAAGGCAACAAGGGCCTCGACAACATCGTGATGGAAGGGGCCACGCACGAGTATGAGATCCCGAACCGCTCCGTCCAATACGTCCGCGAGAAGCGCGGCGTCGGATTGGCCGCATGGCGCGGCATCGGTGCCGGCTACAACAAGTTCGTCATCGAATCGTTCATCGACGAGCTGGCCGCAGATCGCAAGATCGACCCGGTCGAGTTCCGTCTCGGCCTGCTCAGGAACCATCCGCGGGCGACCGCGGTGATCAAGGCCGTGGCCGAGCGATCGGGCTGGGGCAAGCCGGTGGCCGACGGCCATGCGCTCGGATTCTGCTATTGCGAGGTCGTGGAGACCTTCGTGGCGGCCGTCGGCGAAATCTCGGTCGACCGTCAGACCGGCGTCATCCGCGCGCACAAGTTCTGGATCGCGCTCGACCCCGGCATCGTCGTCAACCCGGACAGCATCGTGGCGCAGACCGAAGGCAACGTGATCTTCGGCCTGAGCCAGACCTTGAAAGAGCAGGTGTCGGTCTCCGGCGGTGCCGTGGACCAGAACAACTTCTACGACTACCCGGTGCTGCGCATGTCGGAGATGCCGGAGATCGACGTCCAGATCATCGCCACCGACAATCCGCCCAAGGGCATCGGCGAGGCCGCCTTGCCGATCGTCGGACCGTGCGTCGGCAACGCGCTGTTCAAGCTCACCGGCAAGCGGCTGCGCCAGATGCCGCTGACGCTGGAGCGGGTGAAGGCGGGGCTGGCCGCCGCCTGATTTCTGACCGGCTCGCGCTTAGCCGCCACACCAACCCTAAACGCGAGCCGGCGCGCGCGCATCCGCGCGCGCGGGTACTCACGGCGACTATCTGCGCTTAAGGCAGCTGCTTGCGCACACGGTCGATGTCGGCCGCGGTCAGGTGCGTGGTGCCGTTGCCGAAATACGCGCTGGTGAAGTTTGCGACCGCGGCCAGCTCGTCGTCGGAGCGGCCCTTGCCGAAGGGCGGCATGAACACCCGGCCGCCCGGATAGCGCACGTCGCTGCCGCCAAGGAGGATCGTCACCAGATTGGTCGCATCGGGGTCGTTGACGGTGCGGCTGCCCAGCAGGGCTGCATAACGCGATTGCGCGCCGCTGCCGTCCCAGCGGTGGCAGTTGGCGCACTCGCCGGCGAAGATGCGGCTGCCGAGCGACGGCGCCGGCGGTGTCGCTTTGGAGGCCGCCGGAGCCTCCGCGACGGCCGGGACCGTCGAAATCGCGGGAATGCCGCGCAGATAGACGACGATGGCGCGGATGTCGTCCGGCGTGAGATGGCTCAAGCTGTCGGCGATCGCCTCGGCCATCGGGCCGCTCGCCGAGCCGTGCCCGTCGGCATGGCCGGTCGAAAGATAGGAGGCAAGTGCCTCGTCCGACCAGCCGCCGATCCCGGACTGCTTGTCGGCCGTGATGTTGTAGGCCTGCCACCCCTGCTGCACCGTGCCCGCGAATTTTTGCGAGTTATCGAGGCTCTGGGTGAAGCGCCGCGGCGTATGGCATTCGCCGCAATGGCCGAGCGCCTCGACGAGATACGCGCCGCGGTTCCAGTCTGCCGGCTTGGCCGGGTCGGGCGTCAGCCGCTCGTTCGGATTGAACAGGAGGTTCCAGGCCGCCATCGCCCAGCGCTGGTTGTACGGAAACTTGAGATCGGCCGGCGGTGTCGCCTGGCGCACCGGCGGCAGGCTGAACAGATACGCCTTGATCGCGAGCACGTCGTCGCGCGAGAGCTTCGTATAAGAGGTGTAGGGGAACGCGGGGTAGAGATGTTCGCCGCTCTTGCTGACGCCCTGCTGCATCGCGCGCACGAAGTCGTCGTCGGTCCAGCGGCCGATCCCCGTCTCGGCATCGGGCGTGATGTTGCGGACGTAGATGGTGCCGAATGGCAGCTTGATGGCGCGCCCGCCGGCGAAGGCGGCGCCGCCGGGCATCGTATGACAGGCGACGCAATCGCCGGCCCGCACCAGGTATTCACCGCGCGCGACGACATCGCCGCCCGGCGCCTGCGCCCATGCCGGCGCTGCCGCGAGACCGAGCAGGAGTGCCGCGTGCGACAACAGGGCTTTCAGGTGATGCATCGTGGTCCTCCGGCTCACCATCGGCCGACTCTGTGCGGCGGCCTTCCGTTCCGACCATAACCGAACGTATGCCGGCCGTGCTAGCGCCCGCCCGAGATGTCGTAGAGCGCGCCGGTGATATAGGACGCCTCATCCGAGAGCAGCCATAACGTGAGCGCCGCGATCTCCTCCGGCTCGCCGAGCCGGCCGAGCGGGATGGTCGCCTTGGCCTGCTGCAGCACGGCCTCCGGGCCGCCGGCCTCGTTCAGCATGTCGGTCTTGGTGAGGCCGGGCCGGATGGCGTTGACGCGGATATTGGCCGGCGCCAGCTCACGCGCGAGGCCGACCGTCATGGTATCGACCGCACCTTTGCTTGCGGCGTAGGCGACGAACTTCGGCAGGCCCCCGAGCTTCGCCGCCATCGAGCTCACGTTGACGATCGCGCCGCCGGTGCCGCCGAACTCCGGTGACATGCGGCGCGTGGCCTCGCGAATGCACACGAACATGCTGGTGAAGTTGGTGCGGAACATGTCCGTGATGGTGTCGCCGGCGACGCTCGTCGCCGGGCTCGCGACCATGATGCCGGCGTTGTTGACCAGGGCGGTGACGCGGCCGAGCTGCCGGTCCACGGTGCGGAACATCTCGACGATCTCCGCCTCATGGGCCACATCCGCCTGCACGGCGATGGCGTCGCCGCCGTGCTTCTTGATGTCGGAGACGACGGCCTGGGCCTGCTGAGCGCTTCGAGAAAAGTTGACCGCGACCTTATAGCCGCGCTTGCCGCCGAGTTTTGCGATCGCGGCCCCCATGCCGCGGCCGCCGCCGGTCACCACGAGAACGCCCGCCATGTGTCTCTCCCTCGATGCTGCAGACGTTATAGCGAGTCCGCCGGTACATCGGCTACC
>Ga0335070_10002052_pt1 | contig 23435 bp, 20 predicted proteins | sample Lox_Sample_13_FD_206722 | JGI IMG/M metagenome (GOLD analysis project Ga0335070, IMG submission 206722) | Soil microbial communities from Loxahatchee National Wildlife Refuge, Florida, United States - Lox_Sample_1.3 | ecosystem: Environmental > Terrestrial > Soil > Wetlands | place: USA...
CGACCGCCTGCTGTTCGGTGACCTGCACGGCGATGCCGCGCGGCCAGCTGCGCTGCACGGTCGCCGATTCGACCCACGGCAGGAGCCGCAGCGAGCGGCGCACGTCATCGAGACGCACCGTGACCAGTCCGGCGCCATGCAGCTGCGCGCGCACGGCCTTTTCCACTTCGAGCGCCGTCAGGTGCTGGAACTGCCCGTCGACGCGGATGCGCTCGATCGGCTGGTTCATGAACATCAGCAGTGCGGCGCCGAGGCCGCCCGCGGCCGCGAGGCCGCCGCCGACCGCGGCGAGCTTGCGCCACGGCAGCTGCGGCAGCTGCCAGCGCTCGCCGCCCTCCGGGCGCAGGCGATTGTGGCGGCGGCGGTTCAGCATGGCGTGCGCACCAGGCTGGTCTCGAGGATCCGCCACGCCAGTTCGTCGAAGTCGATGCCGGCCGCGCGCGCCGCCATCGGCACCAGGCTGTGGTCGGTCATGCCGGGCACGGTGTTGATCTCGAGCAGCAGCGGTTCGCCCTGCTGCGTCATCATGAAGTCCGCGCGGCCCCAGCCCTCGGCGCCGCAGACCTCGAAGGCCGCCAGCGCGAGTCGCGCGAGCTGCTGCTCGGCCTGCGCGCCCAGCCCCGAGGGGCAGAAGTAGCGCGTGTCGTCGCGGAAGTACTTCGCTTCGTAGTCGTAGAAGGCGCGCGGCGTCTCGATGCGGATCGATGGCAGCGCCTGGCCCTGCAGGATCGCCACGGTGTATTCGCCGCCGGTGATCCAGGGTTCCGCGAACGCGACCGGCTCGTGCTGCGTGGCCGCGCGCCACGCGGCCGGCAGCCCGGCAGCGTCCTCGACGCGCGTCATGCCGACACTCGAGCCCTGCGATGCGGGTTTGACGATCATCGGCACGCCGAGCTTCGCGAGCGCGGTGTCGAGGTCGGCTTCAGTGCGCAGCACGACGAACTCCGGCGTCGGCACGCCGACCGCGGCGGCGAGGCGCTTGCTGCGCAGCTTGTCCATGCCAATGGCGCTGCCGGTAACTCCGCTTCCCGTATACGGAATGCCCAGGAATTCGAGTACACCCTGCGCCGTGCCATCCTCTCCACCGGGCCCATGCAGCGCGATCCAGGCGCGCGCGTAGCCGTCGCGGCGCAGCTCGCCCAGGTCGCGGCTGGCCGGATCGAAGCCGTGCGCGTCGACGCCGCGGCGCCGGAGCGCGGCGAGCACTGCGTTGCCGGTCAGCAGCGAGATCTCGCGCTCGGCGGAGGTGCCGCCGTACAGCACCGCGACGCGCCCGAAGTCGGCGGCGTTCGTGATCCGGCGCAGCCCGCGGCTGTCGTGCCTGAGGCGCATCAGGCGGCCTCCCCGACGATACGCACTTCGGGCACGAGCTCGACGCCGTGCACGCGCAGCACCGTGGCGCGCACGTGCGCGATCAGCTCCTCGAGGTCGCGGCCGCTGGCCTCGCCCTCGTTGAGGATGAAGTTCGCATGCTTGTCCGAGACCACGGCCCCGCCGATGCGAAAGCCCTTCAGCCCGGCAGACTCGATCAATTGGGCGGCGTGCATGCCCGGCGGATTCGTGAACACGGAACCGCAGCTCCATTCGCCCAGTGGCTGCGTCAACTTGCGCCGTTGCGACTGCTCGCGCACCAGGTGCGCCTGGGCGTCGTCGCGCGGCGTGAACTCCAGCTCGGCGGCCAGGAACCACTCGTCGTTGGCCGGCGGCACGACGTGGCGGTAGCTGACCTGGTATTCGCTCGCCGCGCGCGTGCGGCAGGTGCCGTCCCGCGCCATCACCTCGACGCTGCGCACCTGCGCCCAGGTCTCGCCGCCGTAGGCGCCGGCGTTCATGGTCAGCGCGCCGCCCATCGTGCCCGGGATGCCGGCGAAGAACTCGGCGTGGCCGAGGCCCCAGTTGGCGCACTGGCGCGTGACGCGCGCGCAGGGCACGCCGGCCTCGCAGTACACGCGCAGCTGTGCGCGCCGCTCGAGCCGCGTGAACGCGCCGTGCGTGCAGATCACGACGCCGCGGATGCCGCCGTCGCGCACCAGCAGGTTGCTGCCCAGGCCCACCCACATCACCGGCGTCTCCGCCGGGAGCGTGCGCAGGAACGCGGCCAGCTCGGCGCGGTCGTGCGGCGTGAAGAACACGTCCGCCGGGCCGCCGACATGCCACGAGGTGTGCTTCGACATCGGCTCGTCGCGCCGGATGCGCAGCTGGAATTCGGGGTTCACGGCCACGTTCATGGGCGCCTGCCCACCGCGCGCGGCGCGGCCAGCTTGGTCACCAGTGAATGCGCGACCGCGCCGATGTGCCCGGCGCCCATCGTCACGACGACGTCGCCGTCGTGGATGAGGTCGCGCAGCGCCGTGGCCAGGTTCTCGGCCTTCTGCACGAACACCGGCTCGACCTTGCCGCGGCTGCGGATCGCGCGGCAGATCGCGCGGCCGTCGGCGCCCTTGATCGGCGCCTCGCCCGCGGCGTACACCTCGGTGACCAGCAGCGCATCGACGCCCGAGAGCACGGTGGCGAAGTCGTCGAGCAGGTCGCGCGTGCGGGTGTAGCGGTGCGGCTGGAACGCAAGCACCAGCCGCCGGTCGGGCCAGGCCTGGCGCAGCGCGTCGAGCGTCGCGGCGATCTCGGTCGGATGGTGGCCGTAGTCATCGACGATCGTGATGTGGCCCTTCGCGGTGTCGACCTCGCCGACCACCTGCATGCGCCGGTCGATCCCCTGGAACGAGGCCAGCGCGCGCACGATCGCCGCATCACCGATCTCGAGCTCGGTGGCGACTGCGATCGCGGCGAGCGCATTGCGCACGTTGTGCAGGCCGGCCAGGTTCAGCGTGACCTCGAGCGGCTCGGCCTTGCCCGGCCGCGTGACCTCGAACACCGTGCGCGCACGCTCGCGCCGGATGTTGGTCGCGCGCACGTCGGCAGTCGCGCCGAGGCCGTAGGTCACGACCGGGCGGCTGACGCGCGGCAGGATGCGCTGCACCTGCTCGTCGTCCTGGCACAGCACCGCCAGACCGTAGAACGGCAGGTTGTGCAGGAAGCTGACGAAGCTGTCGCAGAGCTTCTGGAAATCGCCGCCGTGCGTGGCGAGATGGTCGTTGTCGATGTTCGTGACGATCGCGATGACCGGCTGCAGGTGCAGGAAGGAGGCGTCGCTCTCGTCGGCCTCGGCGACCAGGTAGCGCCCCGCGCCGAGGCGCGCGTTGGTACCCGCGCTCTTGAGGCGTCCGCCGATGACGAAGGTCGGGTCCTCGCCCCCCTCGGCGAGGATGCTGGCGACCAGGCTCGTCGTCGTGGTCTTGCCGTGCGTGCCCGCGACCGCGATCGACTGGCGGAAGCGCATCAGCTCGCCGAGCATCTCGGCGCGCGGCACGACCGGCACGCGGCGCGCGAGCGCCGCATCGACTTCCGGGTTGCCCGGCTGCACCGCGGTCGAGGTCACGACCACGTCGGCCCCGTCGGCGTTTTCGGCGCGGTGGCCGATGTCGATGCGCGCGCCGAGCTGCTGCAGCCGTTCCGTGACCGCATTGGCCTTCAGGTCGGAGCCGGTGACCTGGTAGCCCAGGTTCAGCAGCACTTCGGCGATGCCGCCCATGCCGCTGCCGCCGATGCCGACGAAGTGGATCGAGTTGATGCGGCGCATGCGCTGGTTCATGCGGCCGCCTTCGCGAAGTGCTCGCAGGCCGCGGCGAGCGCCGCGGTCGCGCCGTTGCGCGCCAGCAGCCGCGCGCGTTCGGCCATGGCGATCAGCTTGCCGCGCCCGGCGCACAGCGTCATCAGTTCCCTGGCGAGCCGCTCCGCGGTGAGGTCGCGATCGGCGATCAGCACCGCGGCGCCTTCAGCCACCGGCAGCCGCGCGTTGTGCGTCTGGTGGTCGTCGACCGCCGCCGGGAATGGCACCAGGATCGCGCCGACGCCGGCGCTCGCCAGTTCCGACACGGTCAGCGCGCCGGCGCGGCACACCACCAGGTCCGCCCAGGCGTAGCTGTCGGCCATGTCTTCGATGAAGGCGGAGACCTGCGCCCTGACGCCCGCGGCGGCGTAGTCGCGGCGCGCGGCTTCGATCCAGCGCTCGCCCGCCTGGTGGCGCACGTCGACCGCGATGCGGCCCGCGAGCCGCGCCAGCGCGTACGGCAGCACCGAGTTCAGGCGCGCCGCGCCCTGGCTGCCGCCGATGACGAGGATGCGGATCGCACCGCTGCGCAGCGCGAAGCGTTCCGCGGGCGGCGGGATCGCGGCGATGTCGGCGCGCACCGGATTGCCGATCACCTGCGCGGCGACGCCGCTCCCGAAGGCGTCCGGGAATGCGGCATAGACCCCGCGCGCCAGCCGAGCCAGGCACCGGTTCGTGAATCCCGCGATCGCGTTCTGCTCGTGGATCAGCAAGGGCGCGCGCGCCAGCCAGGCAGCCACGCCGCCGGGGCCGGTCACGTAGCCGCCGAGCCCGACCACGACGCTCGGACGATGGCGGCGCATGACGGCGAGCGCCTCGAACAGCGAACGGGCCAGGCGGAACGGGGCGAACGCCCAGGAGAGCACGCCCTTGCCGCGAAGCCCCGCGATGCTCAGCCACTCGATCGGTATGTTCTCGGCCGGCACGACCCGCGCCTCGAGGCCGCGGCGCGTGCCGAGCCAGACGATCTGCCACGAACGCGTGCGCAGCTCGCGCGCCAGCGCCAGCGCCGGATACACGTGGCCGCCCGTGCCGCCGGCCATGATCAGGGCCACCGGCGCGCTCATGCGTGCCTCGCGCGCGCGGCGCCGCGGGCGCCGCCGCTGACTTCGTGGTGCACGCGCAGCACCAGGCCGATCCAGGCCAGCGTCACCAGCATGCTGCTGCGCCCGTAGCTCATCAGCGGGAGCGTGAGGCCCTTGGTCGGCAGCACGCCCATGTTCACGCCGATGTTGACGAAGGCCTGCACCAGGAGCCACAGCGCGAAACCGGCGGCGAGGTAGGCATGGAACTTCATGCCCGCATCGTGCGCGCGGCGCGCGAGCGCGAACACGCGCCACGCGAGGGCGAGGAACAGCACCACCGTCAGCACCACGCCGACCAGCCCGAGTTCCTCGGCCAGCACGGCGAACAGGAAATCGTTGTGCGCCTCCGGCAGGTAGAACAGCTTCTGCACGCTGGCGCCGAGCCCGACGCCGAACCATTCGCCGCGGCCGATCGCGATCAGCGAATTGGTGAGCTGGAAGCCGGTGTTGTACGGGTCGGCCCACGGATCGAGGAACCCGGTGATGCGACGCATGCGGTAGGTCGAGAACATGACCAGCAGCGACATCGCCCCGGCCGCGCCCAGCATCGCGGCGAGCACCCAGCGCAGCTGCGCGCCGGCCAGGAACAGCAGGCCGAAGCCCGTGATGAACAGCACGGTCGCGGCACCGAGGTCCGGCTCCAGCAGCAACAGCAGGCCGAGGAACCCGAGCAGCGCGAGCGGCCGCAGCAACCCGCCGGCGCTGCTGCGCAGCGCGGTCTCGAAGCGCACGCAGTAGTGCGCGATGTACACCAGCGCCAGCACGCGCGCGGCTTCCGAGACCTGGAAATTGAATCCGGGCAGCCGCAGCCAGCGCCGCCCGCCCTTGACCACGTGGCCGAGCCCCGGGACCAGCACCAGCAGCAGCAGCACGCCGGCTGCGACCAGCAGCGGCAGCGCGCAGCGCTCGACGACCGGGATCGGGATCGCGAACACCAGCGCGGCGAGCGCGAGTCCGGCGCCGACCAGCACCAGCTGCCGTTCCAGGTAGGCGAATGGATCGCCGCTCTCGCGCGCCGCGGCGGTGACCGAGGCCGAGGTGACCATGACCAGGCCCAGCAGCAGGATCGCCGCGATCAGCAGCAGCATCACCGGATCGAGCCGCAGCAGCGGCGCGCGTTCCTGCACGCGAGTGGCCGGCGTGGCGACGGCGTTCATGGCGCCAGCCCCCGCACCGCCGCGGCGAACACTTCGCCGCGGTGCGCGTAGTCGCGGAACATGTCGAGGCTTGCGCAGGCCGGCGAGAGCAGCACCGTATCGCCCGGCTGCGCAGCGCGCGCCGCGGCGGCGACAGCCGCCTCGAGCGTGTCGCAGTATTCGATCGCGACGTGGCAGCCGAGCGCCGCGCCGAGGCGCCGCGCGTCACGGCCGATGAGCAGCGCCAGCCGCACCTTGCCGCGCAGCGCCGCGGCGAGCGGCGTGAAATCCTGGCCCTTGCCATCGCCACCGGCGATCAGCAGCAGCGGGCCGTCGAGCCCGGCGATCGCCGCGAGCGTCGCGCCGACGTTGGTGCCCTTGGAATCATCGATGTAGCGCACGCCGCGGCGATCGGCGACCCAGGCGGTGCGGTGCGGGAGCCCGGCGAACTCGCGCAGCTCGGCAAGCATCGCCGCGCGCGGCAGCTCGAGGGCTTCGCCGAGCGCCAGCGCGGCCAACGCGTTGGCGGCATTGTGGCGGCCGGCCAGGCGCATGTCCGACACCGGCAGCAGCCGCTCCGGCCCGCGCGCGAGCCACTCCTGCCCGCCGTGGCGCAGCAGCGTGTAGTCGGCGCCTGAGTCCGCGTGCAGCGAGAAGCGCAGGCGCCGCTGCGCCAGCGAGCCCATCGGCGCGACCTGCGGATCGTCGGCATTGAGCACGGCGGTGCCGCAGCGCCGGAAGATGCGCGCCTTCGAGGCGGCGTATTCCTCCAGCGAGGCATAGCGGTCGAGGTGGTCGGCGCTGACGTTCAGCACCACCGCGGCGACCAATGCCAGCGATTCGGTCGTGTCGAGCTGGTAGCTCGACAGCTCGAGCACGTACAGCTCGGCGGCCGGATCGAGCAGCTCGAGGGCCGGCTCGCCGAGGTTCCCGCCGATGCGCGTGCGCCGGCCGGCGCGCTGCGCCATGCGGCCGACCAGCGTCGTGACGGTGCTCTTGCCGTTTGTGCCGGTAATGCCGACAACAGGAACACGCGCCGCGCGCGCGAACAGCTCGATGTCACCGCACAGCGGCAGGCCGCGTTCGCGCGCCGCATCGAAGAAGGCGCCGCGCGCCGCGATCCCGGGCGAGACGACGATGGCCTGCGCATCGTCCAGCAGTCGCGCATCGAGGCCGCCGGTGCGCACGGCGACCTCGGGCGCGAGCTCGCGCAGCGCCGCCAGGCCCGGCGGCGAATCACGCGTGTCGGTCACCGCGACCGGCATGCCCTGCGCGCGCAGGTGGCGCACGACCGACAGGCCCGTCTTGCCGAGGCCCACGACCACGGTGCGCGCCGGTTTGTCGCTCGATGCCATCATCATCGCAGCTTCAGGGTCGCGAGCCCGGCCAGCACCAGCAGGATGCTGATGATCCAGAATCGCACGATGATCTTCGGCTCGGCCCAGCCCTTGAGCTCGAAGTGGTGGTGGATCGGCGCCATGCGGAAGATGCGCCGGCCGGTGAGCTTGAACGAGGCGACCTGCAGGATCACCGAGGCGGTCTCGAGCACGAAGATGCCGCCCATGACCAGCGTGACGATCTCCTGGCGCACGATGAAGCCGACGCAGCCGAGCGCGGCGCCGAGCGCCAGCGCGCCGATGTCGCCCATGAACACCTGCGCCGGGTAGGTGTTGAACCACAGGAACCCGAGGCCCGCGCCGACGATCGCGCCGCAGAACACGGCGAGCTCGCCCGCGCCGGGCACCGCCGTGATCTGCAGGTAGCCGGCGAACACCGCGTTGCCGCACAGGTACGCGAAGATCGCCAGCGCGCCGGCGACCATGACCGCCGGCCCGATCGCCAGGCCGTCGAGCCCGTCGGTCAGGTTCACCGCGTTGCTCATGCCGACGATCATCAGGTAACCGAGCAGCACGAAGCCCACGGCGCCGAGCGGCAGCGCCACGGTCTTGAAGAACGGCACGTGGAAGGCCGTCACCGTCGGCGAGTGCATCAGCCGGTACAGCAGGATCGCCGCGGCGACGCCCAGCACGGTCTGCCAGAAGTATTTCCAGCGTGCGATCAGGCCGCGCGAGTTGCCGACCACCAGTTTCAGGTAGTCGTCGTAGAAGCCGATGAGCCCGAAGCCGATCGTGACGCCGAGCGCGATCAGCACGAAGCGGTTGACCAGGTCGCCCCACAGGAGCGTGGTGACGACGACCGCGGAGATGATCAGCAGGCCGCCCATCGTCGGCGTGCCGGCCTTCGGCAGGTGCGACTGCGGGCCGTCGGTGCGCACGACCTGCCCGATCTGGTAGCGCGACAGCCGCGAGATCATGAACGGCCCGACCAGCAGCGCGATCGCCAGCGCCGACATCGTCGCGAGGATCGATCGCAACGTCAGGTACGAGAAGACGTTGAACAGCGAAACATGCGCAGCCAGGTGCTTGGCGGCCCAGTAGAGCATCTAGACCGCCCTCCGCTTGGTTGCGCCGGCCGCGGCACCGCCGGTGCTCGCCAGCGCCGCGACCAGCCGCTCGAGGCGGTTGACGCGCGAACCCTTGACCAGCAGGCGCACCTGGCCGTGCAACGCGCCGCCGATGGAGCGCGCGAGCGCGTCGATATCGCCGTGGCGTTCCGCGCCGGCGCCGAAGCGCTCGGCCGCCAGCGCGGCCAGCGGACCGAACGCGTACAGCCGCTCGATGCCGAGCTCGCGCGCGAGCGCGCCGATCTGGCGATGACTCTCGGCCGCGTGCTCGCCGAGCTCGGCCATGTCGCCCAGCACCAGCCAGCGGGTGCCCGGCAGTTCGGCGAGCACCTCGAGCGCCGCGCGCGCCGAGCTCGGATTGGCGTTGTAGGAATCGTCGATCAGCCAGGCGCCGCCGGCGAGCGGCTTGAACTGCAGGCGCCCCGCGACGGCCTGCACGGTGCGGAGCCCGGCGGCGACCTGCGGGAGCGTGGCCCCCGCGGCGAGCGCGGCGGCCGCGGCGGCCAGCGCGTTGCTGATGTTGTGCCGGCCGGCGAGCGCGAGTTCGACCGGCACGGCGCCGGCCGCGCTGTGCAGGGTGAACCGCGTGGCAAATCCCTGCGCGGTCGCCTCGAGACGCACATCGGCGGCGCGCACCGCGGCCGAGGCGGCGAAACCGAAATCGACGATGCGCGCCTTCGTCATGCCGCGCCACAGCGGCGCGAATTCATCGTCGGCGTTGATGACCGCGACGGCGTCGGCGGCGAGCCCGGCGACCATCTCGCCCTCGGCCCGCGCCACGCCCTCGAGGCTGCCGAAGCCCTCGAGGTGCTCGGCGCCCGCGTTGGTGATCAATCCCACCGCCGGCCGCGCCAGCGCCACCAGCGCGGCCACCTCGCCGGCATGGTTCGCGCCGATCTCGATGACCGCATCGCGGAAATGCTCCGCGAGCCGCAGCAGCGTCAACGGCACGCCGAGGTGGTTGTTCAGGTTGCCGCGCGTGGCGAGGCACTGGCCGCGCTGTGCCAGGATGGCGCCCAGCATTTCCTTCGTCGTGGTCTTGCCGTTGCTCCCGGCGACGCCGAGCACGGTGCCGGCATAGGCCGCGCGCCAGGCTGCGCCGGCGGCGGTCAGCGCCGCGGCCACGTCGGGCACCAGCACCTGCGGCAACGGCGCGGCCACGCGCCGGCTGACGACCGCGCCAACTGCGCCAGACTGTGCGGCCTTCGCCACGAAGTCATGACCATCCGCATTCACGCCCGGGAGCGCGACGAACAGGTCGCCGGCCTGCACCGCGCGCGAGTCGATCAGCACCTCGGCGAACGGCGCGTCGGCGCCGATCAGCTGGCCGCCACAGGCCGCGGCGAACTGCGCCAGCGTGCGCTTCATGCCGCGCCCCGCCCGGCCAGCGCGGCGCGCACCTGCGCCAGGTCGCTGAAGGCGCGGCGCTCGCCGCCCACCAGCTGGTAGTCCTCGTGGCCCTTGCCTGCCACCAGCACGACGTCTCCCGCGCCCGCCGCGGCCAGCGCCGCGGCGATCGCCGCGGCGCGATCGTGTTCGACGCGCGCGCGCGCCGGCTCGCGCAGCCCCGCGCGGATGTCGGCGACGATGCGGCGCGGATCCTCGCCGCGCGGATTGTCGTCGGTGATGTAGAGCGCATCCGCGAGCGATTCGGCCACGCGCGCCATCTCGGCGCGCTTGCCGCGGTCACGGTCGCCGCCACAGCCGAACACGCACAGCAACCGCCCGCTGCAGTGCGCGCGCGCAGCGCGCAGCGCCTTGTCGAGCGCGTCGGGCGTGTGCGCGTAATCGACGATCGCGAGCGGCAGCGGACCGCCGCCCGACAGCTGCATGCGTCCGGGCGGTGCCTCGCAGGCCGCCAGCACCTCGCAGGCCGTGTGCAATGCCACGCCGCTCGCCAGCAGCATGCCGAGCACGGTGAGCAGGTTGTCGGCATTGAAGTCGCCGAGCAGCCGGCTGTGCAGCGCGGCGCGGCCCCAGCTGGTGTCCAATTCGAGCGTCAACCCGTCGGGGCGATGCGCGCAATCGCGCGCACGCACGAAGCGCGCACCCGGCGCTCGCAGCGCGGGATCGCCCAGCCGGCCGGTCACGATCAGTGATTCCCCGGTCGCCGCGCGCGCGGCCAGTTCGGCGCCGAAGTCGTCGTCGACGTTGATGACGCGCGCGCCGAGCGTCGGCCAGTCGAACAGCCTGGCCTTCGCCGCGGCATAGGCACGCATGTCGCCGTGGTAATCGAGGTGATCGCGGCTCAGGTTGGTGAAGGCCGCGATCTGGAAACGCACGCCCGCGCAGCGCTGCTGGTCGAGCGCATGCGACGAAACCTCCATCGCGACCGCGGCGGCGCCGGCCGCGCGCAGCTGCGCGAGCGTGCGCTGCAGCGTGACCGCATCGGGCGTGGTCAGGCTGCCGCCGGCCACCTGGCCCGCGAGCCCGGCGCCGAGCGTGCCGAGGTAGGCGCAGCTGCGTCCGGCGGCACTGAGCGCCGCGGCCAGCAGCCAGGCGCAGGTGGTCTTGCCGTTGGTGCCGGTGACGCCGGCGACCAGCAGGCGCGCCGACGGCGCACCGAAGAACCGGTCGGCAATGTAGCCGGCCTGCGCCGACAGTTCCGGCACAGCGAGCACCAGCACCGAAGGCGTGAACGCCGGCGCGCTCACGCCGGGCGCGGGCTCCCACAGCACCGCGCGCGCGCCGGCGTCGACCGCGGCCTGCGCGAACTCGAGCCCGTGGCGCGCGCGGCCGCGGCAGGCGAGGAACGCGGCGCCCGGCCGCACGCTGCGGCTGTCGAGCGTGAGGTCGGCCACCTCGAAGTCGTCCGGCACATCGAAGCCGCCGCCGAGCAGCGCCTTGAGCGGCCGCCACGGCGTCCCGGCGCCGCCCGCCGATGCCGGGCCCGGATGCGTTGCCGCGCTCATCGCAGCGCCACCTGCGCGCCCGAGGGCGTGCCGGCACCCGGATGCACGTCGTCGGGCTGCACGCCGATCAGCCGCAACGCGCCGCCGAGCACCGCGGAGAACACCGGCGCGGCCACGTCGCCACCGTAGTACTTGCCGGCGCTCGGCTCGTCGATGACGATCACCGCAGCCAGCCGCGGATTGCTCAGCGGCGCGACGCCGCCGAAGATGGACATGTAGCGGTTCTGCGAATACCCGCCGCCCTCGGCCTTCCACGCCGTGCCGGTCTTGCCCGACACGCGGTAGCCGGGAATCGCGGCCAGCGCGCCGGTGCCACCGGGCATCGTGATCACCGATTCGAGCAGTCCGAGCAGGTCCTTGCACACGCGACCATCGAGCACGCGTTCGCCGGCGACCGGCCCGTCGACGCGCACCAGCGAGACCGGCCGGCGCAGCCCGTACGCGCCGAGCGTCGCGTAGGCCTGCGCGAGCTGGAGCGGGGTGACCGACAGGCCGTAGCCGTGCGACATCGTCGCCAGCAGCACGCTGCGCCAGTGCGAGTAGTTCGACAGCTGCCCGGCCGATTCGCCGGGGAAGCCGCTCGCGGTCACCTGGCCGAACCCCAGCCCGTTGAGCGTGGTCCAGATCTGCTGCGGTTCGAGCGCGAGCGCGAGATGCGCCATGCCCACGTTGGAGGACTTGGCCAGCACCGTCGCCAGCGATGCGCGACCGAGGTTGTGCTCGTCGTGGATCAGCGCCGGCCCGACCTGCATGTAGCCCGGCCCGGTGTCGATGATGCTGTTGACGTTGTAGCGCCCGGACGCGAGGCCCGCGGCGACGAAGAACGGCTTGATGCTCGAGCCAGGTTCGAAAAGGTCTGTAGCGGCGCGATTACGATAAACAGCAGGCGTCAGCTGGCTCCGGTCGTTCGGGTTGAAGGCCGGCTGGTCGACCATCGCCAGCACTTCGCCGGTGCGCACGTCGATGACCACCACCGAACCCGAACGCGCGCGGTTGTCGCGGATCGCCGCCTTCAGCTCGCGATAGGCGAGGTACTGGATGCGCAGGTCGATGCTCAGGCGCAGGTCGCGGCCCGGGCGCACCGCGCGGATGCTCTCGACGTCCTCGACCTTGTTGCCGTCGCCCGACTGGATCACGCGCTTGGAGCCGTCCTCGCCGCCCAGCCAGTTGTCGAAGGCCAGCTCCGCGCCTTCCTGCCCGGTGTCATCGACGTCGGTGAAGCCGAGCAGGTGCCCGGTGACTTCGCCGGCCGGGTAGTAGCGGCGGTACTCGCGCGCCAGGTACACGCCGGGAATCTGCAGCGCGCGCACCTTGCGCGCGTCGGCGGGCTGGAGCCCGCGCACCAGGTAGAGGAACTCGCGGTCGGTGTTCGTGCTGACGCGCCGCGCGAGTTCCTGCGGGTCCATGTGGATCGCGCGCGCCAGCCGCGGCAGCTGGTCGACGCCGCCGCTGAGCTCCCGCGGATTGACCCACACGCCATCGACCGGCGTGCTGACCGCGAGCGGTTCGCCGTCGCGATCGGTGATGGTGCCGCGGTGCGCGACGATCGGCGCCACGCGCGTGAAGCGCGCCGCGCCTTCGCCGGCGAGGAAGCGGTGCTGCACGAGCTGCAGCTGCACGGCGCGCGCGACCAGCCCGGCGCCGCACAGCAGCAGCGCGCCGAACACCACGCCGAGGCGCATGCGGAATGCGACCGGCCGCGGCCCGCCCGACGGGCGCGCCGCGCGCGCGGAACCGGAACTGCCGCGCCAGGAACGGCGGCTCATGGCGGGGGCATCTCGACGTCGCGCGAGGCGGGAATGCGCATCTGCAGGCGCGTCGTGGCGGTGTTCTCGACGTAGGCGTACGTCGACCAGTAGCTCTGCTCGATCTGCAGGCGCCCCCACTCCGCCTCGAGTTCATCGCGCCCGCTGTTCAGCCGCTCGAGCTGCACGAACAGTTCGCGCGCGCGGTGCTTGCAGTAGATCGCGCCGGCGGCGGATGCGAGCACCGCCAGCCACAGCAGCGGCACGCCGATCCACAGCAGCGCGCGAGGCAGCGGCTTCATGCGGCCACCGACGGCGCGCGCTCGGCGACCCGCAGCAGCGCGCTGCGGGCGCGCGGATTGGCGTGCACCTCGGCGGCGCCGGCGCGCTGCTTGCGCCCGACGAGCTTCAGCGGCGGCAGCGCGCTGGCCGGGATCACCGGCAACCGCGCCAACGCCGGATCGACGCTGGTGCGGCTGCGCAGGAAATCGCGCACCACGCCATCCTCGAGCGAATGGAAGCTGATCACCGCCAGCCGGCCACCCGGCGCCAGCAGCGGCACGGCCTGCTCCAGCGCCGCGCGCAACTGGCCGAGTTCGTCGTTGGTGTGCATGCGCAGCGCCTGGAAGGTGCGCGTCGCCGGATGCTTGCCGGGCTCGCGCGCCGGCACCGCCGCACTGACCAGGTTGGCCAGCTGCAGCGTGCGAGTCAGCGGCTGCTTCGCGCGCTCGCGCTCGATCGCGACGGCGATGCGCCGCGCGAAGCGCTCCTGCCCGAGCGTCGCGATCACGTCGCGCATTTCCTCGACCGTGGCCCGGGCCAGCCAGGCACTGACGGGCTCGCCGCGCTGCGCATCCATGCGCATGTCGAGCGGGCCGTCCTTCTGGAAGCTGAAGCCGCGCGCCGCGTTGTCGAGCTGCGGCGAGGAGACGCCGCAGTCGATGAGAATGCCGTCGTACAGGCCACCGGACGGATCCGCCGCGCGCAGCAGCGCCGCGATCTCGCCGTAGGCTCCATGCACAAGCGTAAGACGGGGCTCCGATGCGAAGCGCGCCTGGCCCGCCTGGATCGCCTGCCAGTCGCGGTCGATGGCGATGAGGCGGCCGTCGCGCCCGAGGGCGGCGAGGATGCGCTCGCTGTGACCGCCGCGGCCGAACGTGGCGTCGACATAACGCCCGGACGGGCGCACGGCAAGAGCTGCGAGCACCTCGTCGACAAGCACCGGTTTGTGCTCATCCAATTTCCCCGCCCTGGCGCATCTTCACCGGACCCTAAAGCGAAATGGATTCGAGATCGGCCGGCAGCGTGCCGGTCGAGTCATCGCTCTTGAGCCAGACGTCGCGCCGTTCCATCCAGCGCGCCTCGTCCCACAGCTCGAAGCGCGCGCCCTGGCCGATCAGCATCGCGTGGCGATGGAGGCCGGCGAATTCGCGCAGTTCCTGCGGCAACAGCAGGCGCCCGTGCGCATCGAGCTGCGCGTCGGTGGCGTGGCCCACCATCAGCCGCTGCAGGCGGCGCGCCTGCGGCTGCAGCGTGGGCAGCGCCATCAGCTTGCGCTCGATCTGTTCCCATTCCGGCAGCGGGTAGATGAGCAGGCACTGGTCGCGATCGACCGTGATGACGAGCTGCCCGGCGCACTGCTCGCGCAGGCGATCGCGGTGGCGGGTCGGCATGACCAGCCTGCCTTTGTCGTCCACCGTGAGCTTTGTTGCGCCGCGAAACATGTCGTCGACGGGCCAGAAGCGCCCATCTGCTCCCACTTTTTCCCACTTGGCGCCACTATAGAAATCGGGGTGCTCTTATGTCAATGGCCTTTGCCTGTGTTTTTCTCCAGTTGGACAAAGACTTACGCGTGCATTCGGGGACCGGCGCCGCGCCGGGGCGGACGCCTGACGCCAAGCGACTTATCGATCAGATACTTGGCAAGAGAATCTCAGGCGAAGCCGAGGTAAGAAGGAGAGCCGGCCGATAAGCCGGGTTCTGTCGTGGGCAATCATTCCTCTGGGACGCGCGTCGCCGCGCGCCTCAAGCGGCCTACCCGGAAGCACGCGCAGGTCCGGCGCTGCGGTGTTGCCACCGCGACTTCCCTATTTGGCCTTGCTCCAGGTGGGGTTTGCCGTGCCGTCAGTGTTACCACCGACGCGGTGCGCTCTTACCGCACCCTTTCACCCTTGCCAGCACCGTTTCCGGCACTTCGGCGGTTTGCTTTCTGTTGCACTTTCCGTGGGCTCGCGCCCCCCAGGCGTTACCTGGCACCTCGACCCGCCGAGCCCGGACTTTCCTCTGCCACGCGGGAAAACCCGTGAGACAGCGATTGCCTGGCCGGCTCTCCAGTGCGCACGATACGGCCTCTAGCCCTCTTCTGCAGCGGAATCGCGCGTGCCCCCGGCCGCGTCGGCGCCGGGCCCCTCGCGCGCCAGGCGCTGCGCCAGCGCGTAGGCCGCGGCACGCGGCACCCCGCTCAACCGGGCCCCGATCGCCGCGGCACGCGCGGGCGGCAGGCTCTTCAGCAACAGCGGCAAGGCGCGCGCCAGCAACGCGGCATCACCCTCGCCCGCCGCCGGCGCGCCGGCGATGACCAGCGTGATCTCGCCGCGCGCGAGGTCGGCATCGGCCAGCGCGCGGGCCGCGAGCTGCGCGAGCGTGCCGCGATAGATGGACTCGTGCGTCTTGGTGAGTTCGCGGGCGATGACCGCGTTGCGATCGGCCCCGAACGCGTCGGCGAGTTGCCGCAGCGTCGCGGCGATGCGGTGCGGTGCCTCGAACAGCACGAGCGTGCGCGGCTCCTGCGCCAGCCGCGCCAGCGCGGCGCTGCGTTCGCCGGCACGCGCCGGCAGGAATCCCTCGAACACGAAACGGTCGGTCGGGAGCCCGGCCACCGCGAGCGCCGCGGTCACGGCCGAGGGCCCGGCGATGCTGCGCACTTCGAATCCCGCCGCGGCCACCGCGCGCACCAGGATGAATCCCGGATCCGACAGCAGCGGCGTGCCGGCGTCGCTGACGAGCGCGAGCACTTCGCCGCGCCGCAGTCGCTCGAGCAGCGCGTCGACGCGATCGGCTTCGTTGTGGTCGTGCAGCGATAGCAGCGGCCTCGAGATGCCGCAGGCCGCGAGCAATGCGGAGGTGCGGCGCGTATCCTCGGCGAGCACCAGCGTCGCCTGCCCGAGACACTCGCGCGCGCGCGGGCCCAGGTCGCCAAAATTGCCGATTGGCGTCGCAATCACATCGAGCCTGCCCGCTGCCCCAGCCACTATAATCCCCGGCAACTGCCAATCATGGGCGCCTAGCTTGCGGGGCGCGGTGCTACCGATGCAAACACAGCGCATATCCTCACGACCCTGTGCCGCGCTGGCGCTGGCCGCAGCGTTCGGCGCGCTGGCCGCCTGCGCCAGCTTTCCGCCCGCCACCTTTCCGGCCGCCACCACCGCCGGCGCGCCGGCGCCCGCCGAAGCCGCCGCGCGCAGCCGCAACGCCAACGCCCTCGAGAGCGCGGCGCGCCGCGCCGAGCCCGACGCCCGCCCGGCGCTGCAGCTGCAGGCGGCTCGCGCCTGGCTGCAGGCTGGCCGCGCCACCGAGGCGGCGCACGTGCTGGCCGGCATCACCGGCACGCTCACGCCGGTCCAGCTCATCGAGCGCCGGGTGCTCGAGGCCGACCTCGAGCTCGCCAATGGCCACGCGCAGCAGGCCTGGCAGCAGATGAGCGCCATCGCCGAGCCCGCCGGCACGCCCGCCGCGCCGCAGTATTTCGAGAGCCGCATGCGCATCGCGCTGGCGGCGGCGCGCCCGGTCGACGGCGTGCGCGCCGAGCTCGGCGCCGAGCGCCTCGCGCAGGGCGATGCCGAGCGCAGCGCGCTGCGCGCCGAGCTGCTCTCGTTGCTGCGCGCCGCGCGCGAACAGGGCGTCAAGCTCGAGCCCGCCGCCAGCCCCGATCCGATCGTGCGCGGCTGGCTCGAACTGGGCGCGGTCGCGAGTGCCGGCGGTGGCGCCTCGATCAATGGCGCGATCGAGGCCGCGCGCTGGCGCTCCACGTACCCCGGGCACCCGGCCACCGAGCTGCTGCCGCAGGCCCTGGCCGCGCCGCTCCCGGTGGCCACGCGCCTGCGCAAGCTCGCGCTGCTCCTGCCGGTCACCGGGCAGGCTGCGGGCTATGCCGCGACGATCCAGGCCGGGTTCAACTACGCGTGGCAGCAGCTGCCGGCCGACGCTCGGCCGGAGGTGCAGGTGTACGACACCGGCGTGTTGCCCGTCGACCAGGCGCTGCGCCAGGCGCACGCCGACGGCAACGATTTCATCGTCGGCCCGCTCACGCGCCAGGAGGTCGACGTGGCCGCCAGCGCCTGGCCGGGCGTGCCGATGCTGGCGCTGAATTTCCTCAGCGCCGGGCGCTCCGCGCCCTATGGCATGAACCAGTACGCGCTCTCGCCCGAAGACGATGCGCGCGAGGTGGCGCGGCGCCTGCTCGCCTCCGGCCAGCGGCGCGGCGTCGCGCTGTGCCCGACGGGCGAGTGGGGCACGCGCGTGCTGGCGGCCTTCACGCAGGAACTGCAGGCCGGAGGCGGAACGCTGCTCGCGCAGGCGTTCTATGATCCGGCCGAACACGATTACGCCACGCCGATCCGCACGGTGCTCGGCACCGACCAGAGCATCCTGCGCCGGCAAAGGCTGCAATCGATCCTCGGGCAGAAGCTCGAGTTCGAACCTCGCGGCCGCGCCGACATCGACTTCATTTTCGCGCCGGCGCAAGCCGCGCAGGCGCGCCTGCTGCGGCCGCAGCTGCGTTTCCAGTACGCCGGCGAGGTGCCGGTCTACGCCACCAGCGACGCCTACGCCGCCGATGGCGGCGTGGCGAACCAGGACCTCGACGGGCTCATCGTGCCCGCGATGCCCTGGGTCGTGCCGAACAGCGGCTCGGCCTCGGCGGTACGCGACAGCGTGGCCGCCGCATCCGGCGACAACACCGACTGGCAGTCGGGCCTGTACGCCTTCGGCTACGACGCGCTGCAGCTCTCGGTGGCGATCGCCGCCGCCGGTCGCGACTACGAACGCGTGCAGGTGGCGGGGCTCACCGGTGAACTGCGGCTGGGCGCCGACGGGCGCGTGCACCGGCAGCCGGCCTGGGCGCGCATCGCGCGCAACGGCACGCCGCAGCTGCTCGGCAATCCGGTCAGCGCCGGCGGCAACTAGCGCTGCGCGATCGACGCGACCAGGCAAGGCTCGCGGTGCCGAGACCGATCGCGCAGCCTTTGGATCGCCGGCTGATCGGCCAGCGGGCCGAAGCGCGCGCGGCCGAACACCTGCGCGCGGCAGGCCTCGTGCTGCTGCACCGCAACTACCTGTGCCGGCGCGGTGAACTCGACATCGTCGCGCGGCACGGCACGACGCTGGTCGTGGCCGAAGTGCGGCTGCGCGCCTCGGCGCGCTATGGCGGAGCCGCGGCGAGCATCACGCGCGCCAAGCAGCGGCGCATCGTCTGCGCCACGCGCCACCTGCTGGCACGCCATCCCTCGCTGCAGCGGCTGCCGGTGCGCTTCGACGCCCTGCTCGTGCCCGCCGATGACGGGCCGATCGAATGGCTGCGCGGCGCGTTTGACGCGACCGGCTGATGCGCGCCCGGACTTTCGATCAATCGGCGGGGTTGTACTTGGCCAGGAACGCATCCATCGCCGACAGCAGCGCGATGCGGTCTTCCTGCCGCTGGTAGTGGTGGTCAGCCAGCGGCAGCAACACGAACTCCACCGTCTTGCCCGCGCTCTTCATGCGGCTGTACATCTTCGACGACTGATCGAACGCCACGGTGATGTCCTTCTTGCCGTGCACCAGCAGCAGCGGGGTCTTGATCCTGTCGATGCCCTTGATCGGCGACACCGCGTCGAAGTCGGGCGCCATGCGCTTCCAGTCATCCACATACTTGTTCCCGTACAAGTCATTGGCAAAGTCATTCACCTCGCGGCGCACGCTGGACACGCCGGCAATCGAGATCGCGCAACGGTACTGGTCGGGATCCCTGACGATGCCCCACATGGCCGCGTAACCGCCGTATGAACCGCCGACGATGCACACGCGGCCGGCGTCCGCGATGCCCTCGCCCACGGCCCAGCGCAGGCCGTCGGTGAGGTCATCCTGCATCGCCAGCCCGAGCTGGCCTTCGCCCTTGCGCATGAATTCCGTGCCGTACCCGGTCGAGCCGCGGTAATTCGGCTGCAGCACGCCGTAGCCGCGGTTGGCGAGGAATTGCACCCAGTAGTCGTAGGCGAGCGTGTCCTGCGCCCACGGCCCGCCGTGCGGCATGATGATGAAGGGGAGCTTGTGCGCTACACGCCCGGCGGGCAGCGTCAGGATCGCCTCGATGTCGAGACCGTCGCGTGCCTTGTACCGGACGACCTTGACCGGCGCCAGGTGGCGGTTTGCACCGATCTTCTCGTTGATCGCAGCCAGCCGGCGGAAGATGGACTTGCTGGTGTTGAAGTAATAGATGGCGCCGGGCATGTCAGCGGCGCCGACCCGCACCAGCATCGAGGTATGGTCGCGACTCAGGCTCAGGATGTCGGCGTGCGCGCCGGCCACCGTCTTGTCGAACAGGTTCTGGATGGCCGCCAGGTTCGCGTCGAACCAATGCGTGCCACCGTGCAGGGAAGTATCGTGCGCCCCAAGCAAGGTGACGCCGTCGGAGGACACCGCGACATCGTCGACCTCACCCGCCGGCGCCGCGTAGATCGCGCGCACGTCGGCCTGCGTAGCCAGATCGATCTCATAGATGGCCGCCATGCCGCGATCATCGTCGTGCACCACCAGGGCGTGGTCGCCGCCCGGCAGGTAGGTGAACGGCACCTTCAGGTTTTCACGCTTGCGCGCGTCGGCGCGGTCGACGGTGCGGAAACTCTCCTGGCCACCCGCGGGCCGGTAGACCAGTCGCAACGTCTCGTGGAATTCGTCGTATCCGACGCCCACCCGCACCGTGCCGTCGGCGTCAGCGCCCCAGTCCATGACGCCGGCATGCGGCCTGACGACGACTTCGCCGCGTCCCGTCACGACGTTGACCCGGTGCACCGCGGGCCAGAACTCCTCGCCCTCGTAGATGGAATTCTGGGCGGAGATCAGTACATCATTGCCTTCGTCCCGCGGCCACCAGATCACGTCGCTGGCATTCTGTCCGGCCAGGTCCCACAGGATCCTGGTCATCTTGCCGCTGGTCCGATTCACCGCAAACGTCCGGGTCACGACGAAATCCTGGCCCTGCGCCGAATCCAGCATGTGGACGCCCACGAGGATGTTGTCGTCGTTGACCCAGCGCAGCCAGTCGGCCTGCATGCCATCCGGCAGCGTGAATCGCACGGCCCGTTCCGTCTTGTCGAACAGGCTGAGCATCGCAATGTTCTCGGCGCCGCCGATGCCAAACAACCCCGCCCAGTGCGTGCCGTCCGGTGACAGCGCGGCCACTTCGACGAAAGGGAGCTGGCCGAAATCCGCCGCCGGCAGGCGTTCGGCCACGGCGACCGCGGGGGCGGCAGCGGTCGTGGGAGGGTCGGCGGGCGCGATCGAACAGCAGCCGAGCGACAACAGGGCGAAGATCAACGCGGAACGGTTCGTCATGGTGCAGCGCCTGTCATGGGCGGCCGTACGGGTCGGTCAGGGGTTCACTTGACGACGGTCAGTTTCGCGCGGCGCGTTTCGCCCTTGCCGGTGGTGGTGGCGGGCGCGCCGCCGTCGGCCGGCGGCGGCGTCTCCGGTTCGCCTTCGTTGAACACCATGCCCTCGCCGGTCTCGCGCGCGTAGATGCCGAGCACGGCGCCGATCGGCACGCGCACGTGATGCACGACGCCCGCGAAGCGCGCATCGAATTCGATGCCGTGGTTCAGCAGCTGCAGCCGCTGCGTCGCATTCATCGACACGTTCAGCACGATGCGGCCGTCCTTGACGTAGGCGGCCGGCACTTCCACGCCGGCGCGCGCCGCATCGACGATGACGTGGGGGGTGAAGCCCGCATCGGCCATCCATTCGTGCATGGCGCGCAGCAGGTAGGGGCGGCGCGACAGCACCGCATCGGCGCCCGTGCCGGCATCGCCGCCGGCGGCCATCAGATGACGCCCATCTCGAGTTCGACATCCGACAGGCTGGCGCGCACCGAGGGCCGCGCGAGCAGCGCCGCGGCGTACTTCGCCATGGCCTGCGCCTGCGGCGGCAGCTCGATCTCGTAGCGGCGCATGCGCCAGATGATCGGCGCGATGGTCGCATCGACGACCGAGAATTCATCGCTGAGGAAGAACGGCTTGATCTTGAACAGGTCGGCGCTCTGCAGCATCGCGTCGCGCAGTTCCTTCTTGAGCCGCGCCTGGTTCTTGCGGTCGGTCTCGCGCTCGATCTGCTCGGCCAGCGAATACCAGTCGCGCTCGACGCGGTACATGGCGAGCCGGAACTGGGCCCGCAGCACCGGATCGACCGGCATCAGCGGCGGATGCGGGAATCGCTCGTCCAGGTAGTCGATGATGACGCGCGCGTCGTACAGCACCAGGTCGCGATCGACCAGCGTCGGCAGGCTGCGGTACGGGTTCAGGTCGAGCAGGTCCTCGGGGTAGCGCCCGGGCACGACGCTGATGATGTCGATCTCGCTGGCCTTCTCGGCCAGCACCACGCGCACGCGGTGGCTCTGCGGCTCGTCGGGCGCGGAGAACAGCGTCATCACCGACCGGCGGCTGGCCATGCTCAAGCGCTCCGGCCGGCGGCGCTACACGCTGGGTGCGCGCGCGGCCTCAATGGACGTCTTTCCAATATTCCTTCTTCAGCAGCCACGCGAACCAGGTGAACACCAGCAGGAACAGCACCACCCAGACGCCGATGCTGCGGCGCTCGACTTGCGCCGGCTCGCTGGCGTAATCGAGGAAGTTGACCGTGTCGCGCACGAACGCCTCGTACTGCGCCGCGTCGAGCTGCCCCGGCACGACGGTGACGAAATGGTCGAATTGCTTCTCGGTGCTCGGTTTGCCGTCGACGACGACTTCGACGTTGCGGAACACCGCTTCCTTCACGCCTTCGAGGTCGCTCAGCACCGCCGGCATCGCCGGATTGGGCAGCTGCAGGTTGTTGCTGTGTGTCGGCGTGGACGGATCGGCGTAGAAGGTGCGCAGGAACCGGCTGATCCAGTCCGGGCCGCGCGAGCGCGCCGCCAACGACAGGTCGGGCGGCTGCTTGCCGAACCAGGCGACGCCGTCGGCCGCGGCGAGGCTGGCCTTCACGTAGTCCGCCGGCGTGGCGCCGGCCGGCATCAGGTTGGCCTGCAGCTGCGCGGTCGTCAGGTGCAGGTCGGTGGCCAGGCGCGAATAGCGCAGGTATTTCAGCGAATGGCAGCCAGCGCAGTAGTTGAAGAAATTGCGGGCGCCGCGCTGCAGCGAGGCGCTGTTGCCCACGTCGTTGCCGGCCTGCCAGCTTTGCCAGTCGAGCGGCGCGGCGGCGCCCTCCGCCTCGGCCGCGTTCGCGAGCGGCGCGACCAGCAGCGCGAGGGCAAGCACGATCGAGTGACGCACGGCGGCGGCGTTAGGCATGGTAGCTGACTCTCTCAGGCACGGGCTTCACCTTGTCGCGGCGCGAATACCAGGGCATCAACAGGAAGAAGGCGAAATAGCCGATGGAGCACACGCGGGCGGCGACCACGTAGCCACCGGTGGGCGGCTTCAGGCCCAGGTACATCAGGCCGAGGAAGCAGACGGTGAACACGGCCAGGAAGCTGCGGAACAGCCAGCCGCGGTAACGCACCGACTTGACGGGCGACCGGTCGAGCCACGGCAGGAAGAAAAAGGCCAGCACCGCCAGCAGCAACAGCAAGGCGCCGAGCCGCTGGTTCGGCACCGCGCGCAGGATCGCGTAGTACGGCGTGAAGTACCACGACGGCGCGATCGGTTCGGGCGTCGACAGCGGGTTGGCCGGCTCGAAATTCGCTTCTTCCATGAACAGGCCGCCGAGCGTCGGCACGAAGAACACGACCACGGCGAACAGCGTCAGGAAGAATCCGACGCCGACGACATCCTTGACCGTGTAGTAGGGATGGAACGGGATGCCGTCGACCGGCTTGCCATCGCTCCCGCGACGCTCCTTGATCTCGATGCCGTCCGGGTTGTTGGAACCCACCTGCCGCAGCGCCACCAGGTGCAACGCCACGAGCAGCAGCAGCACCAGCGGCACCGCGACGACATGCAGCGAGAAGAAGCGGTTCAGCGTGGCATCGGCGACGCCGTAGTCACCGCGGATCCATTCGACCAGGCCCGGGCCGATCACCGGGATGGTGCTGAACAGGTTGATGATCACCGTGGCCGCCCAGTACGACATGTTTCCCCACGGCAGCACGTAGCCCATGAAGGCCTCGGCCATCAGCGCCAGGTAGATGAACATGCCGAACAGCCACAGCAGCTCGCGCGGCGCCTTGTACGACCCGTAC
>Ga0335070_10002053_pt1 | contig 23432 bp, 23 predicted proteins | sample Lox_Sample_13_FD_206722 | JGI IMG/M metagenome (GOLD analysis project Ga0335070, IMG submission 206722) | Soil microbial communities from Loxahatchee National Wildlife Refuge, Florida, United States - Lox_Sample_1.3 | ecosystem: Environmental > Terrestrial > Soil > Wetlands | place: USA...
CATCCCGGTGAGCCGGCGTTGGCTTGAACGCCATGACATTCTGCCGGCAGTCGGCATGGCGCTCGAAATTCGGCAACAGGACCGCACCTTGGTCCGCATGGTCGTCACCGAATTGACCCGAAAACATGTGACGCTTGACGCCAACCATCGCTTGGCCGGCCAGAGCATCGTGATCCAACTTGATTTGTTAGCAATCTCCGCCCGCTGCGGCGCCGGGGATTCAGACGCATGGGGAAATGAGTGAGGAATGTACGCTGAAGGCACGATGGCGCTTGTCGTGTTAACGATCGGTGCGATGCTCTGGGCGATTGTCACGTGGAAGCACCGGCACCGACGGAGCGCGCGCACGCGACGGAACAAGCCGCTTCGTCATTTGACGATTCTACCGTAATGCTGCCCGCACGGAGGACCAATGCACGCGAATTTAGCCACTATCATACCGTTTCTCCCGAAACAGCCGTTCCGGCGGAGGATCTTCACCCTCCCAATCCTGACAGCCGTCTGCTGGGTGTGTCTGCAGAAGGGCTGCGTCTGGAACCCGGACATGTCTCCCGCGCAGGCCCTCTTGAATACTGCCGCCGCCGTTACCGAGCCGGTCCCGGTACCATCGGGACGGGATGAGGGGCTCCCGCCTCAGATTTTTTCGGTTCGGAAGGACGGGGGTGCGCCAGGAGCGGATCAAGAGTCGCCGAACCGGTCACTCAGGCAAGCCAGTAGCCTCCTGCGGCAAGCCGCGGCCAAGCTCGACAAGAACGATCGTACCGCCATCCGACTGATCCTCCATGCCATCACCATCCTCAAGCATGACATCATGCGAGGAGCTGATGGTCCCGAATACGACAGAATTTCGTCAGCCCCATTTTCCTCGGAACGCCAAGAGTCCGGGCCGGATATTCAGGCTCTCTTATCCTTCTTGCGCCATGAACTCGTTCGGTATGAGTCGGCTCATCAGCTGGACCGGCAGCCGGCGACAGGGCTACCGCCTTCGCAGGATACCGACCGAGCAACGAACCGATAAGGCACAGAGAAGACGTCTGAGAATATCATGACCGTGTTCAACGCCAACAGAACCGGGTCTTCCTTTGAGACATCGTCACACCCCCCTTGCCCTGCCTGCGGGAAACCGGTTGACCTCCGTCGCACGAACGTGTTGCTGGAATTAGTCGAGAAATCCACGGAGCAGCCCACAAAGGCGATTGCGTGGCACCTGGATTGTTATGAACGGTACCTTGATGACGGGGAGGAATGTTGACCACCAGTAAGAAACCCTGCGCGGCACGGAACCAACAGCACGAGTGCTTGAAGACGCAGCAGTCGTCCTGTCTTCAGAACGTTTGACACATGGTCATTCACCTCTTCAAGAGCAGCCTCGGCTTCAAGACAATCGGCGTCCTTATCGGACTGAGTCTGAGCGGCTGCGACTATTGGCCCCCGGCCCTTCAGGCCGAAATCGAGGAACTCCGGAACCACCTGAACGACGCCTTGGACGAACGTCAGCGGTTGACCAACGACTACGCGGAACTACAAAGTCTTCAAGAGTCCTTGCGACGGGAGGCCGAAGAGAAAGGGCGCGAGAACGAAGCATTGCAAGGCCGCCTTGCGAAGCTGAGCACTCATCCTGTGCGACCAACGGCGCCTCCCCTCACCACCCAGCCTCCCGCGGTGGGTCCATCACACACACTGATGAAGGGAAAATTCGCTGAGCTGCGCCTGACGCATCCACTGATGAAAGGCCCCAAGGTCGCCCGCGTGCAACGGCTCCTCCGACAAGAAGGTTTCCCGATTAAAATCGACGGTGTGTATGGACGGGTCACGGAAGCGGCGGTGCGTGGATTTCAACGCTCCCACAGGCTCGCGGCGGATGGATCTGTCGGTCCGGCAACGGAACAGCTCCTGCGCCGCAGCGCTACCTCGCCGAAGCTCGTCCGACAACTCTGGTTGGAACGTCCTCCCCTTACGGGCCAGGACGTCCGCTCGGTCCAGCGCGCCTTGCGCCAGGCCGGGCATCGTGTCACGGTCGACGGCCGTTTCGGTCCGGAGACGGATATTGCCCTGACACGCTTTCAGCGGCGGCACGGCCTGGACTCGGACGGCGTGGTTGACCCGCACACGTGGGCTGCGCTCATGCGAAAACGGTGACCTCCCGTAACCGATGCCTCCCGCTTGTATTTCCCGCGCCAATCACGATACTTTGGCATGCGTTTTTGTCGGTTCACATCACGCGCCTCACATGGTCGACCATCCACGTTGGTGGCAATCCGCCGTCGTCTATCAGATTTACCCGTGGAGTTTCCAGGATTCCAACGGCGACGGAATCGGGGATTTGCCGGGGATCATTTCACGACTTGACTATCTGAACGACGGCACTCCCAAATCCCTGGGAATCGATGCCATCTGGTTGTCACCGATCTACCCCTCTCCAATGGTAGACTTCGGATACGACATAGCCGACTACTGCAATGTCGATCCACGCTTCGGTACGCTCGAGGACTTCGACCGCCTCGTGCAGGAAGCAGGCCGGCGAGGGATCCGGATTATCATGGATCTCGTGCTGAATCACACGTCGGATCAACACCCGTGGTTTCTAAAGTCCCGATCCTCTCGCGATTCACCGCTGCGCGACTGGTATTACTGGGCGGATGGGAGAGGATGGGGGAGGCCTCCTTCCAACTGGAACGCCCGCTTCGGCGGATCGTCGTGGACGTGGGACCGGACCGCGAAGCAGTATTATCTCCATTCATTCCTCACCACCCAGCCGGACCTGAATTGGCACAACGCCGAACTGCGTCAGACGATGTGGAAGATCGTGCGATTCTGGATTGACCGGGGGGTAGACGGATTCCGCCTCGACGCGATCAATTGGCTCGGCAAGAATCCATGCTGGCCGGACAACCCGCGCCGATTTGGATGGCGCGGCTATACACGGCAAATCCATCAGTACGACCGGGATCAGCCGCTGGCCCACGACGTGATGAGGGAATTGCGTGCTCTGGTGTCGGCCCATCCCGACGTGGTGCTCGTCGGAGAGGCCTCGGCGGACACGCCTGGAGGGCCTTCAGCCTTTTACGGAGACGGGTCGAACGAACTCCACACGGTCTTTGACTTTCGGCTACTCAAATCGCCTTGGGAGGCTGTGCGCTTTCGTTCGTTGATCACCGCGGCGGAAGCATCGGTCCCGCCGGGAGGCCAGCCCTCGATCGTCTTCAGCAACCATGACCAATCCCGCCATATCGACCGGTACGGAAACGGCGGGAGTGCCGAGCGCCGAGCCAGAGCGGCGGCGGTGCTCCTCTTCACTTTGCGAGGGACCCCCTTCCTCTATTATGGAGAGGAGATCGGCATGCGTGACGGCCGGCTTCGCTATCACGAGCTACGAGACCCCTATACCAAACGATATTGGCCCTTTCGGACCGGCCGGGATCCAGCCCGCACGCCCATGCAATGGGATGGAACCCCGATGGCGGGATTTACAACCGGTCGGCCATGGCTTCGCGTATCGGACAATGTTCCGACGGTGAATGTCCAGAGAGAATCGAACGACCCGTCGTCGTTGTTGAATCTCTATCGCCGTCTGATCCGGCTACGAAAAGAAACGCCGGCTTTGACGCAGGGAACCTATCACCAACTCGAGTCGTCGGACTCGGATTGCCTGGTTTTTCTCCGGCACCATGCAGGAGACGGCGGAGCCGGGTCGGCTCTTCTCGTTGCGGTCAATTTTTCTTCCCACCCGGTCACCTGCGCCGTGCCAGACTTGAATGGGTTGGGGCGCCTGCTCCTCTCCACACGAGAACCGATCGGAGATCGACAGCCTTGGAGAATGGGACAACTCGATCTCGAACCGGATGAAGCGGTCATCATCTCCCTGCACACCTCGCAAGAGACTGCAGCGCGCCAATCTGACGGAAACTTCGCACGACAGCGATGAAGGGTGGGCTCCGCAGGTCACGACAATCCTCCGGACGTGCGTCAACACAGTCCTTACAAATGCGTCATCTCATCCCGCTCGTCCTTCGGCTTCCGCCACCTGCGCTCCAACGCGTCGCGCGCAATGTTCCGTCCCCCGAGTCCGACGGCGATCGCCAAGGCCAAAACCACTCCGCCGAACAGGATCGTGAACGCGGCGATCACAATTTCCTTGGCGATGCCAAGCTGGGTCAGAACCATGGCAGCGGTAAACAACAGGATGCCCCACCGCACGAGATTCGCGATCAGCCTGGCCTCCTGCACTTGCGCATTGACGGCCGCAATGAGGGCCGCCTCGGCAAAGAAGTTGGAGAGCAAGACCCCGACGAGAAGCAAGAAGCCCGCAGCGATGACGCTCGGGACAAATCCCACGAGTTGTCCCATCAGGCCGGCGGTCGCGGGAAGATCCAGGGCATCGACTCCCATGAACGTAAAAATGACGAAGATCGTCCAAAAGGCCACGCGGCCGATAATCTGCGACAGCGATTGCTTGAGCCCGGCTTTGGCCAGCGCGGGCTGTAATCCCCATCGTTCGCTCAGCGCATCGATCCGCACGGCCGTCAGCAATCTGGTCAAAACCGCCTTGACCGCCATCGCGACGACCAGGCCTAGTACCACGAAGCTGATTAAGGCGAGCAGTTTGGGAAACAGCAGGGCCATCCGCTTCGTCATGTCGCGAAGGGCGTCCACCATCGCGTCACCCCAGAGATCACTCATGGCTCCACCTCCATCGCTGAATCAGATACGGTTTCATGGTTTCATATTGCATCGCAAGCCGCTCAAGCTCCTGTTCTACGGATGCCACGGGCTTCCCTCGCGTCGCCAGCACCAACGAGGCGGTGTATCCCAGGTACAATGGGGTCAGTGATTTGAGCAAGTGTTCGCGGTGCAACAGTCGGTCGTGATAGGCCAATGCGAGGTCATAGACGACTTGCACCCACAGGCTGGACGGAAAACGAAAGTCGTCGAGTCCTTCCACACCCAGTTCCAAGACCTGTTGAAACGTGTCCTCCGACAACACGATCTGCCAAACCGGCACCAAGTCACGAAGACCTTGTCGAAATCCTTGCACCATCCGCTCCACAAGTACCGTTCCGACATGGTCGCCCAGTCCCGTTGGGTTGCCCACCGCAGGCACATCGATCGATCCTTTCACCGGTTCCCATCGGTCTTGATACCGTTCCATCAGATGAAAAATGCAGCCGACGGCCTGGGCGATGACCGTGGCGAGATCGCCGGCCGGTTTTCCCTGTTGAAGACGCGGTCCGAGTGCCGCCTGGTAGACTTCGGCCTGTTCGACCGCAGCCAGCGTCGCCACCCACCCGTCGATCCCGTATTGTGCAATCTCCTCATCCCACGGCTGTGGCAGCAAGGCCGACCGGATGAACCGGTCCGACACAGCAAAGGCGCCGCCTAAGTGGTACGGCACACGTTTTCCGTACAAGGCCCTCGTGAGCGGCGCCAGTACCGTGTTGGTCAGCGTGCCTTCGTACCGATTGCGTTTGAATCGAGGCATGACGCAGTCGACGCCCTTGTCAAGGATCGGCCCGGCCAGCCATTCCGGCCAGCGGAGATCCGCCGACTTCAGATTCCCATCAACGACGAGACAGGCCTTCGCGTCGAGCCGGTCGCTCATCGTGGCCAACAATCGCACGGCGGCCTCACGCCCCGGTACGCCGGACTCCGAGATGACATGCAATGATGAGCCCACGATCTGGTGATGGACAGTCCAACAACTGGTCTCGTCCCCCGCCGCCTGGGCAATCAGCTCCGAGGTGCCGTCGTTCGAGCCGGCATCGCAATTGACCAGCAAGACTTTCCGCCCGGAGCTGTACCGGCGGAATCCTTCCATCAGGGACCGCGTCAGCGCGGGTGCGGTCAATTTATCGTTACAGGTGAGCACCCCGACCACGGCATCGACCGGCTCTGCGCGATCGAGCCGCTCGCGCACCGATTCAGGCACAATTTGGGCATCCGACCCGTGAGTGTTCTTCGTGGGCTGCACCATGCGTTTATTCCGGGCAGAACAGTTTCAGCATCGTCAGGTAGTCACACAAATGCCGCGTAATGAGGAAGTTGCGCCGCACATGCTCCTTCGCGGTCGCGCCCATCCGGGTCATCACCCCGGGATTGTTCAGGAGGTGCCGGATGCGAAAGGCTGCGCCCTCGACGGAGTGGACAATGAACCCGGTCGCTTGATCGACGATTTGAGCTGAGACTCCGCCGGCAGTTCCTCCGATCACCGGCTTTCCCTTCCACATCGCTTCCGAGACAGAAACGCCGAATCCCTCCTTAAGCGCCTTCTGGACGACGACCGATGCGGCACGCTGCAAGGCGTTGATCTCACGATCCGCTTCCGGAGGCAGGTGGAGGAGGTGAACGTCGGGGTCTTTCCCGGCCGCCTCCTGCAACTCAGCCAGTACCGCCTCTCCTTCCGGATCGTGGAGAACTCCGCCACCGGCGAGCACGAGCCGGCAATCATGGTGTTTTTTGACCATCTGATACGCGCGGATCGTGCCCAGCTGATCCTTAAACCGGTCGTACGCGGCGACCTGTAACAGGATGGGCTTGCCTTTGGTGATGCCGAAGTGATCCAAGACCTGCCCGATCTCGGCGCGTGACAGTTCCCGGTTTTTCTCGGTCAGCGGATCGATCGAGGGATAGATCAACAATTTCGGGATCGGCAGTCGTTGTGAGAACTCCGGAAGTGAAAACACCGCGGCGTCATACTTAACCACATGGCGGCGGAACAGGCTCCAGATCGAGCGATAGGGTTTGCCCATGTCCAGGTGACAGCGCCACACCCATTTTCCGCCCCTTCGATGCTCAATAAGCGCAGCCGGCTGAGGGTCGTGGACGAAGACCAGATCCGCATCAAGATCCAACGCTTTGGCGTTCCTGGCGGTCACTCCCAGATAGGTCTGATACATGTCATCGGTGATGACTTCCTGCCTTCCCTGCAATCCATCGGCGATCCGACGCGTGACGTCGCCGAATTCCTGCGTCCCGGCAATGACCTCCCATCGCGCATCGACTCCCAACGCCTTCATGACCGGGACAACCCGCCGCAGAATTTCCGCCATCCCCCCGCCGTAACGCACGGCGTTGATATGGAGGAACCGTTTCCCTTGAACTAATTCGCTCAGCCGATGCAGCAATTCCACCGTACCCTTGGGAGCCACATCACGATATTGCTCCAATTCTTGGATCATGATCGCATCACCCCTATCTTCGTCCGTGGCTCTTTACAGTGCCGTCTGTTCGATCCCGTAGGACTCAGGCCCCGAACGTTCCCGCACAAGGTTGAGCCAATAGTAGCCATAGGGCGCCAGCGTCAGGACGTAGGGACTCCCGGTCACGGAGGCGAATCGCGCTCCGCCCAGCAGTTCGACTGGTGTCATCCCGGTAAATTCTTTGAGATTCAACTCGACCGATTGTGCCGACGCGGCCAGGTTGTGCACGATGAGCAATACGGTGTCTTCGTACTGCCGTAGATAGGCGAGCACGGTGTTGTTCGTCGGGCGGAGAAATGAGATGCCCCCCCGCCCGAATGCCGGGAAACGTTTGCGCACCGCGATCATCCGTTGCATCCACTGAAGGAGCGAATGCGGCATCTCTTTCTGCGATTCGACGTTGATCGACTGGAACCCATAGATCGAATCGGAGACAACCGGCAAGTAGAGTTGGGACGGGTCGCAGGTCGAAAACCCGGCGTTTCGGTCCATGGTCCATTGCATGGGCGTGCGCACCCCGTCGCGATCCTTCAGCTGAACATTGTCGCCCATCCCGATTTCGTCGCCATAATAGATGATCGGGCTTCCGGGCATCGTAAAGACCATGCTGTTGAGCAGTTCGATCTTGCGGCGGTCGTTGTCCAGCAACGGTGCGAGACGTCTGGCGATGCCGATGTTCCGGCGCATCTTGGGATCGCGCGCATAGGTGTAATACATGTAATCCCGCTCTTCGCCGGAACACATTTCGAGTGTCAATTCGTCATGGTTGCGGAGAAACAGGCACCATTGGCAGTTGTCTGGAATGTCCGGCGTGTGCGTGAACATGTCGATGATCGGATCGCACAGCTCGCTGCGGACACCCATATACAGGCGGGGCATGAGCGGAAAATGAAACGCCATATGAAACTCGTCGCCATCGCCGAAGTACGGGCGGACATCGGTCGGCCATTGATTCGCCTCCGCCAGGAGAATACGTCCCCGATAAGCCTCGTCGATACGGCGGCGGATCTCCTTCAAGTACTCGTGCGTCTCCGGAAGGTTTTCGCAAATCGTGCCTTCCCGTTCGAACAGATACGGGACGGCGTCGCACCGGAACCCGTCCAGTCCTTGATCCAGCCAGAACGACATGATGTCGAGCATGGCCCCTCGGAGAGCCGGATTGTCGTAGTTGAGGTCCGGTTGGTGACTGAAAAAGCGGTGCCAATAGAACGCCTTGGCTTCCGGATCCCAGGTCCAGTTCGACTTTTCTGTGTCGATGAAGATGATCCGCGCCTTGTCATACTTGCGGTCGGTGTCGCTCCAGACATAATAGTGGTGCGTCGGCGCCTGTGGAGATCGCCGGGCTTCCTGAAACCAGGCATGTTGATCGGAAGTGTGATTCAGCACCAAGTCCACGATGACTCGCATGCCTCGTCGGTGGGCTTCGTCCAAGAGCCTCCGGATATCCTCTTTCGTCCCAAAATGTTCGGCGACGTTGTAGAAGTCGGACACGTCATAGCCGTCGTCCCGCAGCGGAGAGGGGTAAAATGGCAGCAGCCACAAACAATCGACACCGAGCCACTCCAGATAATCCAATTTGCCGATCAATCCTTGGACGTCGCCGATACCGTCGCCATTGCTGTCTGCGAAGGCCTTAACGGGGATTTCGTAGAAGACGGCGTCTTTGTACCAGAGTGGATCGTTGTTCAACATATCAATACCTGGCTGTATGCGAAGCACCGGACCTCGCCAATTCCTCGTCACACATCGTCAGCAGACTGGACCGCAACCGCTCCAGGCTGCCGAGATACGGATTGAGCGCCTTGATACGGTCGGCCAAACTCGGCAGGTTGAGGCCGCTCCTGATCCAGGCCGAAAAATCGTTCTCCTCCCGTTGCAACCGCAGATGCGCCTCGAACACGTGAAAATAAATCGAGCTGGCATCTACTTCGGATATGGCGTCGCGAAACTCACGCAACGTACGTGTTTCCAACCCGGTCGGGACCTCCAGAATGCGCGACCGGTTGAAATGGAACGGTGAGCCGTATCCCGCGCGGGGCACCGACACCAGGCCAGACAGATGATCGTCAAGGATCGAGATCAGTTCCTCGCGCAACGCTTCCAAACTCTTGAAGTCGAAGGGGTCCACGACGGACAGCCGTTCAGCGAGGATGTGGTCCCGCACTTGCTCGCCCACCCACTCCGCAAAATCGTTGGGATAGGTCCGCTCGATGAACCGATACCGGAGAAAGTAACTGTGCGTATGGAAGTACACCGAGTCGAGAGGCACCTCTTCAAGCAAGTCAGCCAATGCCCGCTCGTCTTCCGCCTGCTTGCCGAGAATTTCCCGAATCTCGCTGCATGCGATAAACCGAAACGCCTGTTGGGAACCTGTCATTGACATGGCGAAGGTCGCTCCCTTTCACTCATGACACTACACGGTCGGTATGCGCGGTGAGCCGAGCGCCCGATCGAGATTGTAGGCGGCGCTGATCAGACCGGTGTGGGCGAACGCCTGTGGGAAATTGCCCAGCTGCTCTCCCGTCGCCGACAGCTCCTCCGCATAGAGCCCCAGGTGATTCGCGTAGCTCAACATGTTTTCAAAATTCAATCGGGCTTCTTCAAGTCTCCCGGCCCGCGTCAATGCCTCGACCAGCCAGAACGAGCAGAGGGTAAACGTGCCCTCATGGCCCGGCAGACCGTCGGACGCAGCTTTGCCCGGAAGATAGCGAAAGACCAACGCATCGGCGGCCAAACGGGATTGGATCCGCTCTATCGTCGATTGCATTCGCGGGTCGGTCGGCGACACGAAAAAGACCAGGGGCATGACCAACGCGCTCGCGTCCAGCGCGTCACCGCCGTATTCCTGCACGAAAGACTGAGACTCTTGATGCCAGCCGCGGCGCATGACGTCACGGTAGATTCGATCCCGCACGTCCATCCACTTGGCGCGATCGGCCGGAAACCCGCGTTTATCCGCCAAGCGAATCCCTCTGTCCAGCGCGACCCAGCACATGACCTTGGAATACACGAACTGCCGTTGCCCGCCCCGGACCTCCCAGATCCCCTCATCCGGCTGATCCCAGTTGGCACAGACATACTCCAGCAAACGAGAGAGCCCCATCCAACTGTCGTAGCTGATGGGCGACCCGTACTTGTTGTACAGGTAGGCCGCGTCCATCAGGGCTCCGTACATATCTAATTGCCGCTGCCGGGCCGCGCTGTTGCCGACGCGGACCGGCCGCGACCCCAGATATCCCTCCCAATCGAGCAGCACCTCCTCATGCCCGATCCGCCGCCCATCGATTCCGTACAAGACTTGCAGCGACCCGTCCTGATTCAGATCATGGCAGCGCCCTTCAAGCCAGTGCATGAACCGGCCCGCCTCCTTGGAGAAACCGAGTCGGAGCAACCCATAGAGCGTGAATGCGGCATCACGAATCCACGTGTAGCGATAATCCCAATTCCTGACCCCGCCGATCGTTTCCGGCAAGCTGGTCGTCGGCGCCGCGACGATCGCGCCGGTCGGCGCATAGGTCAGCAACTTCAAGGTCAAGGCGGACCGCTGCACCATTTCTCGCCACCGCCCCGTATAGCGGCATTGCGCCAGCCACGAACGCCAAAACCGAACCGTGTCACGAAACGCACTTTCGCCCGTTTGGGGCGGATCCAGAAGACTCTCGGAACTTCCTTCCTCCAGCTGCATGAGCATGAATGTGATCCGCTGCCCAGCTGTCACCGTGAATTCCGCATCCACGCCTCCGTGGACGACCGTCAGCGGGACCGGGCTGACCAATCCCACCGCCATTGACCCCGATCGAAAGACCGCCCCCGACTGCCGCAGCGTCGCCGTATGTGCATCCCGGCCGAAATCAAATGCGGGGCGACATTCCAACCGAAACGTAATGGCCCCCCTCACGACCGTCACCATGCGGATGATCTGATGCCACTTTGGATGGGCCCCAAGCTCGTCGCCTTCGACGGGCATAAAATCGGTCAGTTCAGCCACACCGTCATCGTGCAAAAATCTGGTCAGCAGCACATTGGTCTCGGGCAGATACAGCTGCTGGCACCTCCCGTCATCACGAGGCGCGATGCGAAACCGGCCGCCCCGTCGTTCATCCAGCAATGCGCCAAAGAGGCTGGGCGAGTCGAAATGGGGAAAACAGCACCAATCGATCGACCCATCCTTTCCCACCAACGCCACGGTGTGAAGATCGCCGATCACACCATAGTCGCCGATAGGCCTATAGGGCATGGGAGCCTCCTTTCATGCCGTCGCCTCTCGAGTCATACTTCGAATACCCTGGAGCGGAATCGACAGCCAATCCGGTCTATTCCGCAGCTCGTAGCGCAGTTCGTAGAGAGCTTTGTCGAGCTCGTACACCCGAAGAACCCGCATCGTATCGGCCCATCTCATCGGCAGAAACATGGCTTGGCCAGGGATCGCAATTGACCGGTATCCGTCGAGAAAAGCCGCGCGCGCGGCGATCTCCCATTCCGCCACGATCTTGTCTCTCGAATCGACCGACGGATGTCGTTTGAGGACCGTGTGTCCCGCATAGTTGAATGATCGCAGCATGCCGGCAACGTCCTTGAGCGGACAGGCCTTGGCGCGACGCTCCGCCAGCGGTCTTGCCGGCTCTCCTTCGAAGTCGATCACGATGAAACCGTCGTCCGTTTTCAGCACTTGGCCCAGGTGATAGTCGCCGTGATGGCGGATCTTGACAATCCCCTGCCGCGCCAACAGCCGTAAATCTTCAAACCGTTTCCAGCAGGCCGCTTCCATCGCCGTCGCTTCATTAGCAGAAAGACCGATGGCCGACTGCTGCTCCGACGGCAGCGCACGAAGCTCCCGGCAGACCGAGACAAGCTGTTTCTGCATTCCCGCCCGCCAGGCCTCATAGTCGTGGTCGGTAATCGGTTCAGGGCGAAAGGCCTCGGGCTCCGTCTTGGATGACAACACGCGATGCAGGTTGCCGGTGATCTCGCCAAGGCGGCGGATTTCCGCAAGGAAATTCCCGGCGAGGTCCCGCACGACCTTCGTCAAGTCGGAACCGCGATCCGAAGATGCTCCGCCGATCCGTTCCACCAACTCATCGAGACGCGTCAACGTGTAGCTCCAGCCGTCTCCGTGATTCGGCACGAACCGCTGGATGAGGGCGACCGTGGCGGGATTGCCGCCTTCGGAATCGTTCGAGTCGTACGTCATGAGTCCGAGCAACGGAGGCGCGTCCGCGCAGGAGGTCTGCATCGTGAGGAATTCCAGGACTTCGCTCTCAGGACTGAGTCCCATCTCCACCTTGCGGATCAATTTCGCAATCACCCGCCGGTCAAACACCACGGACGTGTTGCTTTGTTCCCCTTTGAGGACCGTCACGTTGGTCCACGGACCGGCCAATTCGCTCTGCCGGCCGATTGTCGCCCTTCCGATGACACAGCCTGATCGTCCAACGAACGTTTTGCCTTCCGCCACGGCGCGAAGCACGACCGCCCACGCGTCGCCTTCAGGCGTGGCATCGCACACCCATTGCCGAGCCGGGAAATCCGCGGGGGAATCCGGGAGTTCGGCGATGGCCGATTCGTCATGTACACCGGCCTTGGGCCTGATCGAGAGCAGGGCCAGATAACGGTCCAGATCCCCGCCACGATATTCCACGGCAATGACCGCGAGCATGCGCGATTCCTCGCCGGTCGAGAGCACGATCGCGTCCAACAGGCGCACTTCGGCCAAGGGCTTGCCCTTGCCGCCGAACCACCGCTGGCGCTGGAGGAACTCGATCAAGGGGCGCCTCCCCTCTCCTTCGAGCGCCGCGCAAACGTGATCGATCCAAATATGCGGCGCGATCTGCGCCATGCGGCCCTCCTCAGAAGAAGTAGTCGAACTCGTATTCCCGATGCGTCCAGCGGCGGACGGCATAAATCGCAGCCGGCTCGCTTTGAGGATCCAAGCGAACTGAATAGGCTTCGCCCTTCACCAGATCCCGGCGATCGGTAATTAAATTGTGCAACTGGTACATCTCGTCGGGCTTGATTCCCAGTGCTGTGATCGGAATACGGACCCTGGCCTCTTGGACCTGGAAGGGATTGAGATTCACGGCCACGAGCACCGTGTTGCAACCATCGAGAGTCCGTTTGCCATAAAACAGCACGTGCTCGTTGTCGGCCTCGTAAAACTCGAGGTTTTCCAATTCGTGCAACGCCGGGTTGTCGCGCCTGATTCGATTGATAGCCGTCACGTACTCCGTGATGTTCCCCGGCCGATTCCAGTCCCACACCTTGAATTCGTACTTCTCGGAATCGAGATACTCTTCCTTCCCCGGCAAGGCCCGGTGTTCACACAGCTCGTATCCCCCGTAGATCCCGTACGAGGGTGATAGTGTCGCGGCCAGGACCAGCCGGAACATAAAGGCGGGCCTTCCCCCGTGTTGCAAGATTTCCGGGAGGATGTCCGGCGTGTTGGTGAAAAAGTTGGGCCGGAGATATTCCTTCATTTCGCTCCGCGCCAGCTCCTTCATGTAGTCCGTCAATTCTTGCTTGAAGTTGCGCCACGTGAAATATGTATATGATTGTGTAAACCCGGCCTTCGCCAGCACCTTCATCATCTTCGGCCTGGTGAAGGCTTCCGAGAGGAAGACGGCCTCCGGGTGCCGATCCTGAACCTCCCGGATCACCCACTTCCAAAAGGCCACGGGCTTCGTGTGAGGATTATCGACACGAAAGATCTTCACGCCGTGATCGGCCCAAAACAGAAACACTCGCTTCATCTCGTTCCACAGCCCGCGCCAATCGTCGCAGTAGAAATCAACATTGTAGATATCCTGGTACTTCTTGGGCGGATTCTCCGCGTACTTGATGGTGCCATCCGGGCGATGGGCGAACCATTCCGGATGTTGCGTGACATAGGGATGGTCCGGTGAACAGTTGATAGCGAAGTCCAACGCCACCTCCATGCCGTATGATCGCACAGCTCCCTGAAACCGATCGAAATCTTCGATCGTGCCCAGTCCCGGTTCAACGGCGTCGTGGCCTCCTTGCTCGTTCCCAATCGCATAGGGACTGCCGGGATCGCCGGGATTCGTGGTGAGGGAATTGTTTTTGCCTTTGCGATTCGTGCGGCCGATCGGGTGGATCGGGGTCAGGTAGACCACGTCGAATCCCATCGCTTTGATGGCCGGCAACCTCGCTTCCACCTCTTTGAACGTGGCGCTGCGACCGGTCTCCGTTCCCTGGGAACGGGGAAACAATTCGTACCAGGCTCCATACCGGGCACGGACGCGGTCGACCACGACCTCCAATTCGCGGTCATAGAGGGTCCAGCCCGTTCGCTCCTGGTGCCGATCGACGAGTGCGGCAAGCTCCTCGCTGAGCGCCACGCTCAATGCAGCGGCTTGCCCGTCCGATGAACGCCATCGTTCCAGAAACTCCTCAAGCCTGGCCTTATCCGGCTCTCCGGCCTGCATGGCGGCCCGTTCAACGAGTGCCCGTCCTTCAAGAAGTTCGCTGCCGATGGATTCGCCGGCCTCGAACTTCTTCGTTACTTCCTGCCGCCAGGATTCGAAGGTGTTGCTGAACACCCCGATCGTGTAGAGGTAGCGCGTATTCTCTTGGAGATCGACATAGCCGGCCCATCGGTCGTTTTCGACCAGGGTCATCGGCGCCTCATGCCAAGCCGTTTCTTTGATCGTTCGATAGAGGAGCGCGGCGGTCAACACGTCGTGCCCTTCCTTGAATATATCGGCGGACACCTCCAACCGATCGCCGACCTCGCGTTTGACCGGCCACCGGCCGCCGTCAATCTCCGGTTGCACTCGTTCGATGACAATGGACGACCAACTCCCAGACATTGAGGGCGCCGTTACGCGGAAATCCCCTGGTTCTCCGGGCGATCGACCTGGCCGTTGTTCGCTCGGCCCTGACCGATGCTGCGTCACTGGATTCTCCGATCGGCGAAGCCGTTCGTGGCCATAGCCTCTCTTGCAGCCTCAGCCGCTTGCTTCACTCGTGATGCGGTTCGCTTCACCGAATCACTAATGCCGTCGCCCACCGCAGACCAGTCCTGCTTCGCCTCTTCCACCGCCTCGTCGAACTCTTTCCTGGCCGTGTCCATTCCCCTCTTGATCCGGTTGCGCACCGATGCGCCCGATTCCGGAGTGGTCAACAATGTGGCCGCCACTCCCGCCACCAGACCAAGCCCAAACGCCGCCAAGACTGTGCCGACTCCCATGCCATCGTCCATTCCGCTGCCCGCCCGCCTGTCCTCCTCCCGTCGCTGTTCCATGATCCGACTCCTTTCGTCCGGCGTAACTGGTTTGATATCGACGAGTCGCTCCCCCTCGTGTCCATGTTTCCGCTTCAAACCGTCACGAGCGCCCAGTCGTCCGATCCCGAAACCGGCGAAGAGCAGCATGCCTCCTGAAACCAGGCCTCTTAGCGGTACCAGCCTACGTTGGCCCATACGGGGATAGACCTGGGCTTCTGCCCCGAGCCACGGCGTCTCTTCCTGATTGGCAAGCCGGCGCAACCTAACCCTCCTTTTCGAGACAGGCCACCGGACAGTGCCGAAGGATCTGTGCCACAGGGAGCACCTGCCGTTCATCCCGCGTGATCGTTCCAATCCGTTCGCCGGTGCAAATGTCTCGAAACCTCGTACCTTCCCGCCATGCGGGCACCGCGACGCAGGTGTCGCCCCACACCCCGTCTCCGAGCGGAGGGGTCCGGGGATCCGCCACGAGCCGAGTGGGAAAGCGCGGGACAATCGTCAAGACCGTCCCTTCGCCATGGAGACGGGCAAAGGCAAACAGATGTTTGTTCCTCGACCCCATGCATTCGAGCTTCACATAGTCGCCGTCGCGAAAGAGCGCCGGATGAGCCCGACGGTACCGCAAACATTCCGCCGTCAGAAATAACTTGATGCGTCCGTCCGTCGGACGCGCCACTAATTCCTGAACCAGTGCAACGCGACGCGCCTCCGTCGCTGAAGCCTTATCCAATTCGTCCAACAGTCTGATGCGCTCAGAAAAATCGACCGGCCGGCGATTGTCCGGATCCACCAAACTCAGGTCCCATAGCTCCGTCCCTTGATAGCAATCGGGGACGCCCGGGGCGGTCATTTTGACCACCAGTTGCGACAACGAGTTGTACAGTCCGTATGCCGCCACCCAAGATTGAAAGGGCAGAAAATCATCCAAAAAGGCATTCTCCCGTGATCGGTCCAATACCTGGGCGACGAAGCACCGCACCGCCTCCTCATATTCGGCGTCAGGGCTGATCCAACTGGTGTGCTCCTTCGCCTCTTTGAGCGCCTTGTTCATATAGCGTTGAATCCGCTCGACGAAGGAGCCATGCTGGTCCGGATCCATGTCTCCGAAGGGCCATGCCCCTATCAATGTTTGATAGAGCAGATATTCCTCCTTCCCGCCCGGGAACGAGTCGCCCCCCGATCTCGTCTTGAAGCCCTGATTCATCTTCTGCCAGCGGGTCGCGTGCGCCTTCCAGCGTTTCGGGATCTCTGAGAGCACGTTGAGTCTGGCCCTGACGTCCTCGCCCCGCTTTGTGTCATGCGTCGAGGTGGCCGAGAGCGAGCCGGGCCAATGCTGCTGCCTGGCTCTTAACTGATCGTGCATGAGCGAGGGGGTAATGCCGAATTGCCGAGGGTCCGACCCCACCTCATTCAAGGAGATGAAACGGTGGTAGCGGTAAAACGCCGTATCTTCGATGCCCTTGGCTGCCACCGGGCTGGTCGTCTGCTGAAACTTGGTTACAAACCTGACCCGTTCCTCTCTTTCAAGACTGTCGTGGTGCAATGGGTCCAGTAAGAGGTCGCGCACGAAGTCAAAGACCAGTCCGCTGACGGCGGGGTTTCGCCGCTTCGCCTTGGTCACGGCTTCCCAGATGAAGCTGCGATCCCTCGACGGGACTCCGTTTGCCGCGGCCGTGATGTACGTCCGGTAGACCGGAAAGCAGGCGATGATCTCCTGAATGGCATGAGTCAGGCTGTTGAGCGTGAAATCACGCGAACGGCGGTCCCGCTCGGACAACCGATTCAATTGGTGGCCAAGCGCGTTCAACTCGCTGGCCATTGCCGCCTGCATGATCAATTGCTTGCATCGATAGGTCAGTTCTTCAAATGCCTCATGCTCGCCGATGAATCGCGAATAGATTGCATCGAACGCCCGTTCGTTCGCTCGGTCCACAAAGAGCTCGTTCAGCCACGCGAGAAAGTCGTAGCCGGTCGTTCCAAAGACCGGCCAGGCCGCCGGCAATTCCTCGCTCACGCCGAGAATCTTTTCGACCACGACATACATCGGACGCTCTGATGCCTGTCCCGTGACCGGCAATTCCGCATTCGCCCACCGTCGCAACTTTTCTACGTAATCCGCAGGGTCGTACAGTCCGTCGACATGATCGATGCGAAGTCCCGTGACGGAGCCGTCCCTCACCAGCTGCAGGAGCAACCGATGCGTCTCGTTGAATACGGCCGGATCTTCCATGCGGATGGCCGCCAGTTCGTTAATATCGAAAAATCGGCGATAGTTGATCTCCTCGGCCGCCACCCGCCAGTACGCCAGACGATAGGCTTGGTCGTTCAGAATGGCGTCCAAGAGATCGAAACTTCTGGGATCTCCTTTCTTGCCGTTAATGAAACACACATTGTCTTGGAGGAACGCTCGGACCGTCGGGCTGCTCTGCACGAGTGCTGCGAGACGGAGCCTGATGATTTCCTTCTCACGGTACCGTTCGACGACCAGGTCCGGGGCCCGATCCAGGCGGGACGGCAAATGCTTCAATGCCGTAATAATGCTCTGCAGTTCCATGACTTGCGGGCTGTCCGCCCCCGGCTCCTCGATCAATGTCGACAAACGATGTGCGAGAATCAACGCCGACGGCTTCGGAGCGACAGGCAGGCGATGGTCGTAATATCGGACGACAAACCGCCCTTCTTCGTAGACGAGCTGCAACTCCTGATTTTCCAACACGACGCCGTACTGGTCTCCCAAGATCGGCAGAAGGACTTTGTCGCGCAACTCAGGCTTCAGCGGGTCCCAATCGATATCAAAAAATGACGCATACCGCGAGCTCGGGCCGTTCTCCAATACGTCCCGCCACCAACCGTTGATCTGCATGGCGATGCCCATATGATTCGGCACGACGTCCAAGAGTTGTCCCATTCCCCGCTGGTGTAACTCCTCGACGAGTCTTCGGTAGTCTTCATCCGCGCCTATTTCAGGATTCAGCGTCGTCGGATCGACCACGTCATACCCGTGCGTGCTTCCCGGCGTGGCCGTAAAGTAGGGCGAACAGTAGAGATCCGTAATCCCAAGGTTGTGAAGATACGGGACAAGTTGTGCCGCATTGAGAAATGTACAGGTCCGATTCAGTTGAATCCGATAGGTCGAGATGGGGATACGCGCATGGGAAGACAGCGGCGTCATGGGCGTATAGGCCTGCGGGACGACGGCATTACGACGGTTTGCCCTCTCCACATAGAGCCGCGCGGCAGGACGACCACCCCTGAGGGGGTCGTCTGGAATCGCCTTTCGTCGGCTTCAAGGGCAAACCCGATTTCTTCAGACTCCGCGATCCTGTTGGACCGGTCTGCGATCACTCGGCGAAGGCGCGCTTTTGATCCGATCTTAGTTCCATCCAGGATGCTGCATTCATCGATTTCGGCCCCATGCTCGATGTGGACGTTGCGGCCGATCACTGACCGGCGGATCCTGGCGTCGTTGACGAGACTCCCTTGTCCCACCAACGAATCCTCGATCGTCGCCTGTGAAAAACTCGCCGTCGGGCCATCGAACGTATCCGTCAGAATCGGCCAGTCCTCATTGCGAAGGTCGAGCAACGGCGTTGCCCCGAGCATATCCATATGCGCGCGCCAGTACGCATCCAAGGTGCCGACATCCCGCCAATAGCCCCGTTCTTCGTAAGGTTTGACTCCCGGAACGTCGTTGTCGCGGAAGTTATACGCCATGACACGATGTCCCTTGATCAGGCGCGGAATGATGTCACGTCCGAAATCATGAGTTCCGGGCTGCGACGCGTCCTCCTCCAGCACCTGAGCCAAGAGCTCCACGTCGAACAGATAGTTGCCCATCGAAGAAAAGGCGTGTTGAGAGTCCAGTGGCATGGGCTTCGGATGGTCGGGTTTTTCTTCGAATCCGACGATCCGGCCGTCGCGGTCCGCCTCAATGATTCCGAATCCCGTGGCGGCATGGAGCGGGACAGGCAACGCCGCGACCGTCACCGCAGCCTCCGTCTCACGATGGAAGTGAATCATCTGGTTGATATCCATCCGATAAATATGGTCGGCCCCGAACACGGCTACCAAATCCGGCGCAAAATCCCGAATCAGGTTGAGGTTATGGTAGACGGCGTCCGCTGTTCCCTCATACCAGCCGCCGCGGGCTTTCATTTGGGGCGGGACCACCGTAATGAAATGCTGCTTGATACGGCCTCCGATCCTCCATGCTCTCCTCAAATGCTCTATCAAGGACTGGGACCGGTATTGCACAAGCACATACATGGCCATGATGCCGGAGTTCAGAAAATTGCTCAGAACAAAATCGACGATGCGATATTTCCCGCCGAACGGAACGGCCGGCTTGCTCCGCAGTTCCGTCAACGGCATCAGCCGCTCGCCCTTCCCTCCGGCCATGATCATGGCCAATACTCGGTTGCCGCTTCGTCGCAACTCGTTTCCTCCTCCGTACGCCCATGTACTTCAGGCGAACAATAGTGCCGATGGTCACGCCGGACGCAGCTGACGCTTCAGACACGCGTCCAGTCGTGCTTCGACTCTCTTCCAATCGATAACCTTGAAAAACACGTCCAGGTAGTCCTGGCGTTTCAGACCGAAGTCCGTCAAGAACGCGTGTTCAAAGACGTCCATGACCAACAGGGGAACGGTTCCCACCAATAGCCCCGCGTCATGCTCATCGAGCCAGACATTGAACAATCGCCCCGAATGTATATCGAACGCCGACATGACCCGCCCTACTCCTCGGATCATCCCGGTTCCTTTACATCCTTCTTCCCAGAGCTCATATTTGCCGAAGTCCTCTTCAATCTTCCGACGCACCAGTGGCGATGGATCCAAGCTAGTCGGGTGCGCCGTCAGATTCTCAAAGTAGTACTCGTGAAGGCGCATGCCGTTAAACTCCCAGGCAAACCGTCGTTTCAGTTCTTTCCATTCGAGGGCTCCGCTCGTTCCCGCCCTGAGCGCCTCCCGCATCCGTTCGGCCAACAAATTGGTGTGATCAACGTAGCCTTTATAGAGGGCGAGATGCAGGCGCACCGCCTCCTCCGAGAATCCTGGCAAGCCTTGCAGATGGTCAAACGATCGTAGGCTGTATTCTTTCAAGCCGATTTTCCTTCCCGAACGATGAGATGGCCCCGGTCCGAGCGCTTCCGTCTTTTACTTGGCGAATTCCATTGCGATGTTCTTCAAATCCTTGGGGTATAAGGTAATCGCGATTCTGCGATTTCTCGAGCGGCCTTCTTCCGAATCGTTATCCGCCACCGGTCGCGTGTGCGCATGGCCGACAGCCGTGAGCCGCTCAGGAGCGATCCCGGCATGATCGACCAGATAACGGACCACACTGGTCGCGCGTCGGTCAGGCGCTTCTCATCTTCCGCCGCCAGTTGAGCCGTGTCTTGGCGAACCTTCTCAAGGTCTTCCAATAGCTGCTGATGGGTCTCCTTTGACGCACATCCGCTCGCCGCCAGGACACCCCACAAGGCGCTTCCCAGAAACAGAAATCCGTTCCACGTGGATGGCGAAGGCATACGGCAATGCGTCCTTGGACAGTTCCCCATCTCGGCGCTTCCTTCCAATACCTCTCGCTCGCAATCACTCAGCGCGAGCCGTCGCCGTTCTTCAGGAGAGGCAACAGGCTTCGTTGAAGGGTTTGCAGGAAATAATTCCGCCGGCGCCTGATCCCTTCCGGTCCTTCAAACAGCAGATGATAGGTCAATAGCCCAGACGTATATGCCGCCAGTGCCGTCGAGACTTCACGAGCACGTCCGACTCCGCCTGCCTCCATTAACGGTTTGATCAATTGAGCAAGCCGGCGGAGATGGGCATCGTAGACTTCCTGCAATTCCTTGCCGACATCCACTTGTAGCTGCATCATGCCTCTGACCTGATGAAAGAGAAGCAGGTAATCGGGGTGTTCGAGAAAGAAGTCGACGCGGGTCTCGATCATCGCCGCCAGAATCACCGACTTGGACGCCGCTTCCCCGACGGCCTCCTCCGTTTTGGTCAACAACTCACCCAGCCCCTCCTCAAGCAGCGCCCGGATGATCGCGTCCTTCGAATCGAAGTACTTATAGAAGGTTCCCTTTCCTTGATCGGCCAATTCCGTGATGTCTTCGACTTTGGCCCAATAGATGCCCTTTTCTGAAAACAACTTCCTCGCGACCTCCAGCAGTTTTCTGTTTGTTCTCGCTTTTTTCCTCTCGACTCGCGACAGCGCCTCAGTTTTCACCGGAGAATCCATTGGGTGTCTCTATGCCTCCTGCTTATACCGACCCGGTAAGGTCGTCGGGCCCCGTCCCGACCTTACGGATCGAGTTGTACGTGCCGTGTTCATTTATGACGCGGCGCAGATTCAGGGGATCTTCTTCCCACCGCTCCCCATTGACCACAAACTTATATTGGTAGCTGCCGGGATCCAACCGCACCTTGACCTTCCAAAGGCCGCCGGCATCCCGCTTCATCGGCCTGGCCGTCTGGCTCCATTCGTTGAAGTCTCCCGTCACCGTCACAATGTTGGCCGACGGATCGAAGTATTCAAACACAACGACCTCCTTTGCCACCTTGGAACGCGGGGCGCGACGCAACGACCTTGTTTTCCGTGCTGACTCCTTCATCCGTTTCTCCTTCTGGTTTGGAGACGTCACCCTTCGAATAGAAACCAATAGCCAAAGATTGTGAAGACCCCTATGAGCATGATCACCACACCACACGATCATCACGAACCGGAGACCTCTCTCTCCGTAGGTGGCTCGGAGGAAGGGCCGGCTGAAATACGCGTCCGCTGCGCCCGTTACCTTCAGGCATCTATGTCAGATCCACGTCCGTCTCCCGAGTGGTTAGGCCCCACTGTCCGTTCCATATGCGCGCTCTCAGTATTCTTCACCTGGAATCCTTACGCAACTCCTGCCAATTCCTTGGGAAATGCCGGGGCTTTCCCGATTTTATGGAGACTCTGGGCGATGCGCTTCGGCCTTCCCCAATCGCTCCACAGGATGTTGTTGACGTCCAACGCAGACACCTTGTGGGGAACGTGCTCAAGAAAATCTCTGAAGAAGTTGTGTCTCGGCATGGTGTGTGCGTACCCCCGCTCGGCTCTGGATGCTCGCGGTCAGACACGAGCGGCGATCCCGGCGGGCGTGGGTCGCCCCATCGTGGCCGCCTTCCCGCCTCACCGGGTCATGCCGCCTCATTCACCTCCAGATGTTCCGGTCTAATGCGTTCCCACGTACGACGATCGCGGGTTTGGCTGCGGTAGGGAGTGGATGGCGATTCCATTCGGTGCGTCAGCACCACTGGATCGACGACTTCGCCGCAATTGATGCAGCGCCACCCTTCGAACATCAACTGTCCCGTATCGTCCCGCAGATCGACGAAGGAATCCCGAATCATGTACCCCCTGCAACGTTGACAGCACATAATCACCCTCCTTCCGGTATCGCCTGTTTCGGCGTGAAAACCAGACCATTCGCCGGACCGCGCTCCGGTTATGCGTACGCAAGAGTCCGGCCTTTTTCGGCCATTCGATGAATGGCCGCTGTGGTACCTTCCGTGACCTCGCCGGCCCTCTCCCGCACATCGTCCGCGTACTGAGCGAGTTGCCGCCGTGTCCTGGCTCCTGATTGAGGAGCAGCGAGTACCCCCGCGATTCCGCCGACAATGCACCCGGCCAAGAATGAAAACCCCAGTCCCATATTTCTGTTTTGTCCACTCATTATTATCCACCTCCCTTTCCCGCTAGCCTTTGGTTGGGGGGTCGCGACTGACACGTCAAGAACCACGGTACACAGGTCGTGTCTTGCCTGTCGTCACGGCGCGTCCTGGGACGCATTCTCGACCTCGCCCCGCTATCCCGATACGACCGCCCCGCACGCGATTGTCGCAACCACACACGTCCGATCCTCCCCTTACGACCGAATACCCGCTTGACTATGCCGCGTATCGTCCTCATATCGCCTCCTTTAGTCCGACTGCGCTCTCTGAGGTCGGCCCTTTCG
>Ga0335070_10002054_pt1 | contig 23430 bp, 19 predicted proteins | sample Lox_Sample_13_FD_206722 | JGI IMG/M metagenome (GOLD analysis project Ga0335070, IMG submission 206722) | Soil microbial communities from Loxahatchee National Wildlife Refuge, Florida, United States - Lox_Sample_1.3 | ecosystem: Environmental > Terrestrial > Soil > Wetlands | place: USA...
GCTTGTACGGGGGGGCGGATTTGGGCGTAGGCTAACCCGATCGCAAGCGATCGGGTTAAGCGTGGTGCGCGTGAGCATGAGCGGCCGGAGCCAAAATCCCGCGCCCTCAAAGGCGTGCGAGTTCGACTCTCGCTCCCGGCACCAAGCAAACTTCGCCCCGGGCCGCGTGTCAGATTGCGGCCACCCTCCCGCCGCCGACAGACCAGCCTTGCATATCGACGATTTCGACTACAGCTTGCCCGAGGCGCTGATCGCGCAGTTCCCACCCGAGCGCCGGGGCGATAGCCGCCTGCTCACCCTGGATGCCGCATCGGGGGCGCTGGCGGACCGCCGGTTCAGCGATCTCCCGGAGCTGCTGTCGCCGGGCGATGTGCTGGTGTTCAACGACACACGCGTGCTCAAGGCGCGCCTGTTCGGCGAGAAGGCCACTGGGGGCAAGGTGGAACTGCTCATCGAGCGCGTGACCGCAGAGCACGAAGCGCTGGCGCTGGTCCGTGCCAGCCATCTGCCGAAGGCCGGCTCGACCCTCACGCTCGACGGCGGCATCGGAGTGCATGTGCTGGAGCGCCAGGACAACCTGTTCCGATTGCAGTTCATCACGCGCGAGAGCGTGCTGGAGGTACTCGACCGTCATGGCGCGTTGCCGTTGCCGCCCTACATCGAGCGAGCGCCGCAAGCTCAGGACGAAGGCCGCTACCAGACCGTCTACGCGCGCACGCCCGGCGCCGTGGCCGCGCCCACCGCCGGCTTGCACTTCGACGAGGCGATGCTCGGGCGGCTGCGGGCACGCGGAACCAAGCTCCTGTTCCTGACACTGCATGTGGGAGCGGGAACCTTCTTGCCGGTGCGCGCCGGGCGGATCGAGGAGCACCGCATGCATAGCGAGCACTACACGATTCCGCCCGACACCGTAGCCGGCATCCGGGGGGCGCGTGCCGCCGGCGGGCGGGTGGTGGCGGTAGGCACCACCAGCCTGCGGGCGCTCGAGGCGGCCGCCCGTGACGGCGCACTGGAAGCGGGCAGCGGGGACACCGAGTTGTTCATCACTCCCGGCTACCACTTTCGCATCGTGGATCGCCTGATCACGAACTTCCATCTGCCCCGCTCGACCCTGCTCATGCTGGTGGCCGCATTCGGCGGGTTGGACAACATCCGCCGCGCGTACGCGCATGCCGTGGCGCAGGCGTACCGTTTCTTCAGCTACGGCGATGCGATGCTGATCGACGGCCGCGGAGAGATGGGCAACGCGGCTCCCTTCCGCGGCGCGCACTAGGCCCGCTGACCGATGCAGTTCCGCGTCATCGCCACGGATGGACCAGCCAGACTCGGGCGGGTGGACCTCGCGCACGGCTCCGTCGACACGCCCGCGTTCATGCCGGTGGGCACCTACGGCGCGGTGAAGACCATGAGTCCGGCGGAGGTGCGCGAGATCGGCACGCAGATCGTGCTCGGCAATACGTTCCACCTCTGGCTGCGGCCGGGACTGGACGTGATTGCTGCGCACGGCGGTTTGCACCGCTTCATCGGCTGGGACGGGCCGATTCTCACCGACTCCGGCGGCTTCCAGGTGTTCAGCCTGGGGGCGCTGCGCAAGATCAGCGAGGAGGGCGTGCAGTTTCAGTCGCCCGTCAACGGCGACCGCTGCTTCCTGTCGCCCGAGGAGTCGATGCGCATCCAGCGCACGCTCAACTCCGACGTGACGATGATCTTCGACGAGTGCACCCCCTATCCTGCGGAAGAGCGCCAGGCGGCGGAGTCGATGCGGCTTAGCCTGCGCTGGGCACAGCGCTGCAAGCGAGCGCACGAAGGCAACCCCAACGCGCTCTTCGGGATTGTCCAGGGAGGCATGTATGAGCACTTGCGCGAGGAGTCGCTGCGCGGGCTGCTGGAACTCGGTTTCGACGGAATGGCGGTCGGCGGGCTCTCGGTCGGGGAGCCCAAGGCGGAGATGTTACGCATCCTGCGCCACACCGCGCCGCTGCTGCCAAGCGACCGGCCGCGCTACCTGATGGGCGTGGGAACGCCCGCGGACATCGTCAACGCGGTACAGGCTGGCATCGATCTGTTCGACTGCGTGCTGCCCACGCGCAATGCCCGAAACGGTTGGCTGTTCACCCATGCGGGCGTGGTCAAGCTGCGCAACGCGCGCTACCGGGACGACACCGGCCCGCTCGATCCGGGCTGCGCCTGCTACACCTGCCGGCACTTCACGCGTGCTTACCTGCATCATCTGCAGCGGGTGAACGAGATACTCGGCGCGCGCCTGAACACCATTCACAATCTGTACCACTACCAGCGGCTGATGGCGGGGTTGCGAGCGTCGATCGCCAACGGGACCCTGGAGGCCTTTGCCGCGAGCGTGCGCGAGGAACGGTCGTGCGCGGACCTTTGATGCTAGAATCTTAAGCTTTACTCGGCGCTCGGCCGGCACAGTCTCGCGCCGATTATTTTTCTGCGGTCCGGCTGCGGGTCTGCAGGCGCGGCGCGCCAGAAGGTGTGAGCGCCTCGCCCGGCCATATCGAGAGGAGATCCTTTGGACATGTTCATCAGCGACGCCTTAGCGCAGGCCGCGCCGGCGGCGGGCCAGGGCACCGACCAGCTGTTCAGCCTGCTGCCCCTCGTTCTGATGTTCGTGCTGCTCTACTTCCTGCTGCTGCGGCCGCAGATGAAGCGGGCCAAAGAGCATCGTACGATGCTGTCCGCGTTGCAGAAGGGTGACGAAGTGGTGACCGCCGGCGGCACGCTGGGCAAGGTGACCAGCGTTGCCGAGAGCTACGTGAAGGTCGAGATCGCACCCAACATCGAGATCACCGTGCAGAAGCCCTCGATCACAACCGTGCTGCCCAAGGGCAGCATCAAGAGCGCGGGCTGAGCCCGCCTGCGCATCGAGCGTGCGGCGCGCCCGCGCGCTGCCGCCCCCCGCCCCGTCACTGTTCATATGAACCGTTATCCACTCTGGCTATACGCCGTCATCGCGGTGGTGCTGGCCGTCGGGTTCCTCTACTCGGTGCCCAACCTGTTCCCGGAATCTCCGGCGATTCAGGTCTCCAGCGGCAAGGCTGCCCACAAGGTCGACGACGCGCTCAAGGAGCGCGTGCAGGGAACTCTGAAGAGCAGTGGGATCGCAGTCGAGGAGGCGATTCTCGATGCCACCGGGCTGAAGCTGCGCTTTGCCGACACCGAAACCCAGATCAAGGCCAAGGACCTGGTACAGACCACGCTGGGCGAGGACTACACCGTCGCCCTCAACCTGCTGTCGAGTGCGCCACGCTGGATGGGCGCGATCGGCGCGCGGCCGATGTACCTGGGCCTGGATCTGCGCGGCGGGGTGCACTTCCTGCTGCAGGTCGACATGAAGGGGGCGCTCACCAAGTCGCTGGACGGCTTGGCGTCCACCATTCGCTCCGCTTTGCGCGGCGAGGAGGGCGCGCGCGCCGCGAGTGTCTCGCGCGAGGGCCAGGAACTGGTGCTCCGGTTCAAGGAGGTGCCCAACCGAGAAAGGGCCCTGCCGATCGTGGAGAAGACCGCCGGCGACCTGCTGTGGCAGCGCAGGGAGGCGGGCGCGGAGTACCTGCTGGTGGGGACTCTGCGCCCGGAAGCGGAGAAGCGCACCCGGGACTTCGCAATTCAGCAGAACCTGGCCACGCTGCGCAAGCGCGTCAACGAGCTGGGCGTGGCCGAGCCCATCGTGCAGCAGGCGGGCCTGGACCGCATCGTGGTACAGCTGCCGGGTGTGCAGGACACCGCCCGCGCGAAGGACATCATCGGCCGCACGGCGACGCTGGAGTTCCGCATGGTCGAGGCGCATGCCTCCGACCCCAACGCGCGCGACTACGACCCCGCCAAGATCGCCGCCGCGCTCCAGGGGAACATCCCCTTTGGCATGGAGCTGCATTACGGGCCGAGCCGAGGCGGCGAGCGCGAACCGCTCCTGCTCAGCAAGCAGGTGATCATCACCGGCGACCGGCTCACCGACGCCTCGCCCAGCTTTGACTCGCAGAGCGGCGAGCCGATCGTGCGGGTGACGCTCGACGGAGTGGGCTCGCGGCTGATGACCAGCACCACCCGCGAGGCGGTCAAGCGGCGCATGGCGGTGCTGCTGATCGAGAAAGGCAAGCCGGAGGTGATCACCGCGCCCGTGATCCAGTCCGAACTCGGTGGCACCTTCCAGATCACCGGGAGGATGGATACGCGCGAGGCGAACGACCTCGCGCTGCTGCTGCGCGCCGGCGCGCTGGCCGCGCCCATGGAGTTCGTCGAGGAGCGCACGGTGGGCCCGAGCCTGGGCAAGGAGAACATCGAGCGCGGCTTCCGCGCGATGTGGATTGGGTTCACGCTGGTGGCGGTGTTCATGATCCTGTACTACAGCATGTTCGGCGTGATCTCGGTAGCGGCGCTCGGTTTCAATCTGATGCTGCTGGTGGCACTGCTGTCGATGCTGCAGGCCACTCTCACGCTGCCCGGCATCGCCGCCATCGCGCTGACGCTGGGCATGGCAATCGACGCCAACGTGCTGATCAACGAACGCATCCGGGAGGAGCTGCGACAGGGCATCACCCCGCAGCTGGCGATCAGCGCCGGCTACGATCGTGCGTGGGCCACGATCCTGGATTCCAACATCACTACGCTGATCGCAGGCGTCGCGCTGTTCCTGTTCGGCTCGGGGCCGGTGCGCGGCTTCGCCGTGGTGCACTGCCTGGGCATTCTGACCTCGATGTTCAGCGCGGTCGCGGTCTCGCGCGCCATCGTCAACCTCACTTTCGGCCGCCGCAAGAAGGTCGACCGGCTGCCGATCGGCAACGTCGACTGGCACAAGCGCGGCCCGGTGGCGGCCTGACGGCAAGCCCAGGAGAAGGACACGGCCATGGAATTCTTCCGCATCCGCCGCGACATCAACTTCATGAAGTACGCGGCGATCTTCAACGCGATATCGCTGCTGGTCTTCCTGCTGGCGGTGTTCTTCCTCATCTCGCGCGGGCTGCACCTCGGGGTGGAGTTCACCGGCGGCACGGTGATGGAACTGGGCTACGGCAAGGCTGCGGATCTCGGCCAGGTGCGCGCGGTGCTGGAGAAGCTGGGGATGCCCGATGCCACCGTGCAGAGCTTCGGCACCGCGCAGAACGTGCTGATACGCTTGCCGGCTCGCGCCGGGGTGAGCGGCGAGAAGATGACCGAGGACGTATTCGCGGCGCTGACTGTCGCCGATCCGTCGGTGAGGAAGCTGCGCGTGGATTTCGTCGGCTCGCAGGTGGGCAAGGAGCTGGTGGAGAACGGTGCCATCGCGCTGCTGATGGTATCGGTGCTCATCGTGCTGTATCTGTGGGTGCGCTTCGAATGGAAGTTCGGGCTGGCGGCGATCATCGCCAACCTGCACGACGTGGTCATCATCCTGGGCTTTTTCGCGTTCTTCCAGTGGGAGTTCTCGCTGCCGGTGCTGGCAGCGGTGCTGGCGGTACTGGGCTACTCGGTGAACGAGTCGGTGGTGGTGTTCGACCGAATTCGCGAGAACGTGCGCAAGATGCGCAAGGCGCTGCTCCCGGACATCATCAACAACGCCATCACGCGCACGATGTCGCGTACCATCATCACGCACGGCTGCACCCAGCTGATGGTGCTCGCGATCCTGTGGCGCGGGGGCGAGCCGCTGTTCTACTTCGCTCTGGCGCTCACCATCGGCATCCTGTTCGGGATCTACTCCTCGGTACTGGTGGCCAGTCCGCTGCTCATCTACTTCCGCGTGTCGCGCGAGGACCTGATCAAGCCGGAGAGGCCCAAGCAGGAGGCGGTGGTCTGAGCGGGCCGCTCCGCCAGCGTTGCGCCGGGAGCCTGCGGTGGAGTGGCTGACCGCTTTCTGGGGCGTCGTCGTCCATCTCGACCAGCAGCTGCGCTGGCTGGTGGACAACTACGGGGCCTGGATCTACGCGCTGCTGTTCCTGATCGTGTTCTGTGAGACGGGGCTGGTGGTCACGCCGTTCCTGCCCGGAGATTCGCTGCTGTTCGTGGCCGGCACGGTCGCTGCGGCCGGCTCGATGGACGCGCACCTGCTGGTTGCGCTACTGATCCTGGCGGCAGGGCTGGGGGATTCGGTGAACTACGCGGTCGGACGTTACGTCGGTCCGCGGGTGTTCAAGTACGAGGACTCGTGGTTCTTCAAGCGAGCCTACGTCGAGAAGACCAACCGGTACTTCGAGAAATACGGCGGGCGCACCATCGTGATCGCGCGCTTTGTGCCGATCGTGCGCACCTACGCTCCGTTCGTCGCCGGCATCGGCAGCATGCAGTACCGGCGCTTCCTCGCCTTCAACCTGGCCGGTGCAGTGCTATGGGTGGCACTGCTGACCTATGCCGGATATTTTTTCGGCAACCTGCCGGCCGTCAAGCGCAACTTGAGCCTGGTGATCGTCGGCATCATCCTGGTGTCGATCTCGCCGGGTCTCGCCGAGCTGATCCGGCACAAGCTCAAACGCGCCTGACGCAGCGCGCAGCCGCCGGTCAGTTGAGCGTCGCGGCCAGCTGGCGCCGGTAGCGGCTCACCAGCTCGCCCTGTCCCCCGAGCAGATCGAACAGCGCGAGCATGGTCTTGCGGCCGGCTTCCTGGTTCCACTTGCGGTCCCTGCGGATGATTTCCAACAGCTGCTCCAGCGCCGGCTCGTAGCGTTGCGCCTGGACCTGCAGGTTGGCAAGCGCAAGGCGGGCGTCCAGATCCGCAGGGTTCACCTGAATGCGCTGTTCCAGGGCGTGGGCATCGGCGCCCAGCGCCCCCTGGGCGAAGCGCAAGCGTGCCATCAGGCGAGTGACTCGCGGCTCCTGGCTGGAAAGGGGGCCGATCTGGTCAGCGGCGCGCTGCGCCTGCTCGATCCGCTCCAGCCCGAGCAGCAGCTCAGCGCGCGCCACATGCGCCATGTCGTTGTTTGGCTCCAGCTGAACGGCTTGGTCCAACAGCTCCAGCGCGCCGCTCGCGTCGCCAGCAGCCTGCAGCTTTGCCGCCTGCGCGCACAGCTGGTCACCTGGGGTTGGCAGCAGATTGTCGATGAACTCCCGCACCGCCGACTTGGGCCGCGCACCGAGGAATTCGTCGACCAATTCTCCGTTCACGAACGCTTTGACGTTCGGGATGCTGCGGATGGCGAAGCGCTGTGACAGCTCGGGGTTGTCGTCCGAGTTCACCTTGACCAGCCGGAAGCGGCCCTGGTATTCCTCGGCCAACTCCTCCAGGACGGGTCCGAGCGCGCGGCAAGGGCCGCACCAGGGTGCCCAGAAGTCGACCAGCACCGGCACTTCATGGGACGCTTCGACGACCGCGCGATCGAAGTCCGCGGTGCTGGCATCGGCGCAGTAATTGGACATGACATCTCCCGTGGCTGAGTTACGCACCGCATGAGATAGGGCCGGTCCGCCCTAGATCAAGCTGTGGGGCGAGGCCGTCGGCCGCCCCTCGCGCCCGTGCATGGCGGGCGGCGCTCCGCCGATCAGATCTCTCGCGCCAGCTTAGCGGCCAGCCCGATGTAGCTCGCCGGGGTCAAGTCGAGCAAGCGGGCCTTCTCCGCTTGCGGGATCGCGAGCGTGCGAATGAAGGCGTGCAAGGTTTCGCGCGTGACGCCGGCCTTGCCACGGGTGAGAGCCTTCAGCTGCTCATAGGGCTCGGGGACGCCGTAGCGGCGCATCACGGTCTGGATCGGCTCGGCCAGCACCTCCCAGCTCGCTGCCAGGTCCTCGGCGAGCCGCGCGGGGTTGGCCTCGAGCTTCTCCAGCCCGCGCAGGGTCGCATCCCAGGCCAGCAGCGTGTGTCCAAAGGCGACGCCGACATTGCGCAGCGCCGTGCTATCGGACAGATCGCGCTGCCAGCGTGACACCGGCAGCTTGCTGCTGAGATGGTGCAGCAACGCGTTGGCGACGCCCAGGTTGCCTTCCGAGTTCTCGAAGTCGATGGGATTGACTTTGTGCGGCATGGTCGAGGAACCGACCTCGCCGGCCTTGACCTTCTGCGCGAAGTAGCCCAGCGAGATATAGCCCCATACATCGCGATCGAGGTCGAGCACGATGGTGTTCACCGCGGCCAGCGCGTCGAACAGCTCGGCCAGGCAGTCATGCGGCTCGATCTGGGTGGTGTAGGGGTTGAAGCTCAGGCCAAGCCCTTCGACGAAACGGCGCGCGAAGCCAGCCCAGCCGACCTCCGGGTAGGCGGCGAGGTGCGCGTTGTAGTTGCCGACGGCCCCGTTGATCTTGCCCAAAAGCTCCACCGCAGCGATGCGACCGCGCCCGCGGCGCAGCCGGTAGACGATGTTGGCCAATTCCTTGCCCAGGGTCGTGGGGGTGGCCGCCTGGCCGTGCGTGCGGGCTAGCATCGGCAGGTCGGCGTGCGCATGCGCGAGCGTGGCAAGCCTGGCGATGAGTTGGTCCAGCGCCGGCAGCAGCACGCGATCGCGCGCCTCCGCAGCCATCAGCGCGTGGCACAAGTTGTTGATGTCCTCGGAGGTGCAGGCAAAGTGAATGAACTCGGCGACGGCGGCCAGCTCCGCCCGCATCGGGTCGGGCGCTTGCGCGAAGCGCTGCTTGAGCCAGTACTCCACTGCCTTCACGTCGTGATTGGTCTGCGCTTCGATCGTCTTGACTGCGGTAGCGTCGGACGGCGAGAACTCCCAGACCACCCGATCGAGATAGGCGCGGGCGGCGGATGAGAATGCCGGTACCTCCGCCAGCGCGGGCTCTGCCGCGAGCGCCTTCAACCATTCGATCTCGACTTTGATTCGAGTGCGGATCAGGGCGGCTTCGCTGAAGCAATCCGCGAGCGCCTCGACCTTGCGGCGGTAGCGTCCGTCGAGCGGCGACAAGGCGGAAAGCGGCGAGAGCGTCATCTTCGGCGGTGCTGATAGGGCGGCAAATAGTAACATGCGCCTTGCGACCGACCTGCGCGGGCGCGCGCGAGCGCGACCCTGGGCTTTGGCGCTGCGAGCTCAACCGCGGGACGCCGCGGCCGCGGCGCGTAGCGTGAACCCTTGGCTCGGTCACGCCGTCCGACACGGGACCTTACTCATGCTGCCTGCATTCACCCGGGCGTTGATCGTCGCCAACGTCGCCGTCTTCCTGCTCGAGCTGTTGCTGCGCGGGACGATGCTCCAATGGTTTGCGCTCTGGCCCGGCACCGGCGCTGGCCTTGGGGCGTTGCCCTGGCGGGCGCCGTGGCAGCTGGTGACCTACAGCTTCCTCCATGGCAGCGTCATGCATCTGGCGTTCAACATGTTCGGCGCGTGGATGTTCGGGGCTGAGCTCGAGCGCGTATGGGGGCCGAGAAGGCTCGCTGGCCTGTACTTCGCGAGCGTGCTCAGCGCGGCTGGGGCGCAGCTGTTCATCGGTGCGATGTTTGCCGGCTCGCGCGTCCCGATGCTGGGCGCGTCGGGTGGGGTGTTCGGGCTGCTGCTTGCCTACGCGGTCGTGTTCCCCTATCGCAGGCTCATGCTGCTGTTTCCCCCGATCCCGATGTCCGCGCGGACCTTCGCCGTAGCCTACGGGGTGTTGGAGCTCGTTCTCGGGGTGACCGGCACGCAGAGCGGGGTGGCGCACTTCGCTCACCTCGGCGGCATGGCGGGCGGCTACCTCACCATTCAGTACTACCGGAGGGGGCCGCCGTTCCGGCGCAGGTGAAGCGCGGCGCTCTCGCGGCAGGCGGTCAACCCGCGCCGGCCGCGCACCGCGATCGGCGAAGGTCGCGCCCGACTGGCGTGGCAACCCGGAGCGCGCAGAGACGTTACAGCCTCCGGAGCAGCGCGTCGCGCCGGTTGGTTCGGCCTAAAGGATCGCCCCGCGTTCGGCGAGCGCGTATTGCGTGAGTTCCCGTGTGACGATGTCGTAGGCTTCGTCCACCGAATCGGTGCGGTGGAACAGCGCCAGGTCCTCGCGGTCGATCGTGCCGTTGCGCACCAGCGCCTCAAAGTCGATCACCTCATCCCAGTACTGCATGCCGAACAGCACTACGGTGAGATGCTTGCGCATCTTGTTCGTCTGGCGCAGCGTGAGCACTTCGAACAGTTCGTCGAGCGTGCCGAAGCCCCCGGGGAACACCAGCAGCGCTTTGGCCAGATAGACGAACCAGAACTTGCGCATGAAGAAGTAGTGGAAGTGGAACGACAGCTCGCGCGTCATGTAGCGGTTGTCGAACTCCTCGATGGGGATCGAGATGGTGAGCCCGACGTTCATGCCTCTCGCCTCCGCGGCGCCGCGGTTGGCCGCCTCCATGATGCCCGGGCCGCCGCCGGTGCATACGACGAAGCGCCGCTCCTCGTCGGCCAGTTCCTTGGACCAGACAGTGAGGCGCCGGGCCAGCTCGCGCGCATCTTCGTAGTAGCGTGACATCGCCAGCCGCGTCTGTGCGCGTGTCAGGTCGCCGGCGCCGTCCTGCGCCGCCTGCACTTCGGCTTGCGCCTGCTCGCGCGAGGGCAGGCGCGCCGAGCCCATGAACACGATCGTGTCGTCGATCTTGAAGTGATCGAAGCGGCTCTTGGGCTCCAGGTACTCCGCGAGGATGCGCAGCGGACGCGCATCGCGGCTGTTGAGGAAGGATTCCTTCAGATACGCCTTCACTGAGTGTCGGCGGCGTTCGGGATGTTTGTCGGCCATGGCGGCGTACCGTAGAGTGTGATGGGAAACGGCTGCCGGCTCGCCGGGAGATCCCCGCGAGCCGGTGCGCTTGCGCTACGCGATGATCCCGCCGCCGAGGCACACCTCGCCGTCGTAGAGCACCACTGACTGCCCGGGGGTGACCGCCCATTGCGGCTGAGCGAAGGCTACGTCGCACGCATCCGACGCAACCGCCGTGAGCGTGCAGTGTGCATCGACTTGACGGTAACGGGTCTTGGCGGCGTAGTCGTGCGCGGCTTCGGGCGCCTCGCCGGCGATCCAGCTCAGATCGCCCGCGTGCAGCGTGTCGCGGTACAACGCGGGGTGGTCGTGCCCCTGGACCACGATCAGGCTGTTGGCGGTGAGGTCCTTGCCGGCGACGTACCAGGCTTCGCCAGAGCCGCCGATGCCCAGCCCCTGGCGCTGGCCGATGGTGTAGTACATCAGGCCCTGGTGCTCGCCCACTTCGCGCCCCTCCGGCGTGCGCATCGGCCCGGGGGCGGTGGGCAGGTAGCGCATCAGGAACTCACGGAACGGCCGCTCGCCGATGAAGCAGATGCCGGTGCTGTCGCGCTTAGCGTGATTGTGCAGCCCGATGCGCTGCGCCAGCGCGCGCACGTCGCGCTTGAGCATCTCGCCCAGCGGGAACAGCGCGCGCGACAGCTGGGCCTGGTCGAGCCGGTACAGGAAATAGCTCTGATCTTTCGACAGATCGGCCGCCTTGAGCAACTCGCAGCGACCATGCGCCTTGCGCACGCGCGCGTAGTGACCGGTGGCGATCCAGTCGGCCCCCAGCTCGAGCGCATGGTCCAGAAAGGCTCTGAACTTGATCTCCGAGTTGCACAGCACGTCGGGGTTGGGCGTGCGCCCCGCACGATACTCCTCGAGGAAGCTGCGAAACACGCGTTCGCGATACTGCGCCGAGAAGTTGACCGCCTCGATGTCGATGCCGATACGCTGCGCGACCGACACGGCATCGACCAGGTCCTCGCGCGACGTGCAGTACTCGTCGGTGTCGTCGTCCTCCCAGTTCTTCATGAACAGGCCGAGCACCTGGTAGCCCTGCTGCTTGAGCAGCCAGGCGGCCACCGAGGAGTCCACGCCGCCGGACATGCCGACGACCACCCGCGGGCCGCTCATGTCGAGCCCCGCACGTCGACGATCAGGTCGAGCGGAAAGCGCCGTCCGGCCAAGCAATCCTCGACGCAACGCTGTACCAGCGGACTGCGGTGCCGCGGCGACTGCGCTTTGAGCTCGGCCGGCGTGAGCCAGACCGCGCGCAGGATTCCCTCGTCCAACCCCCGCTGCGGCTCGTGGCGGTCGACTTCTCCGCCGAAGGCGAAACGCACGTAAGTGACCCCGCTGAGCGGGTGTTGCCAGCGATAGACACCCAGCAGCCAGGTGGGCATGAAGTGCCACGCGGTTTCCTCCAGCGCCTCGCGTGCGGCGCCCGCCGCCAGCGATTCCCCCGGCTCCAGATGGCCGGCCGGCTGGTTGATCCGCACGCCCTCGTCGGTCTGCTCCTCGACCAGGAGAAACCGGCCTTCGCGCTGCACGATGGCGGCCACCGTCACGCTGATGCTGGGGCTCATTACTTGGACCATGAAGAAAGTCAGGGCCGGACGGCCCTCCGGCGAGAGCAGGCGACTCCGGCCCGGCAGCGAGGCTGGCCAGGACGATCGACGTCGCCATGCGCTGGCTGCGCTTGCTCTGCGTCCGAATCGGCTTAGACTTCGTATTCTAGCGTGCATTTCCGGCTGGGCCACCCGAGCCCGCGCGCGGCTCGCGCCGCCGCCGGCGCCAGGCCGGTAAGTCCGGGGCTCCGGCGCCGACCAACGCATCGGACGCGGCGGCCTGCCCTGGGGCCGGGTGGCTGTAACCAGAAGGACGAGGAAACCTATGACTTGGCGTATCCGCACTGTGACGTTGATTGCCCTGTGGCTCGCGGCGGCGCTTCCGGCGCTGGCGATGAAGGCGAGCGAGGTGGCGCCGTGCCGTCCCAACATGCCGCAGCAGATGAGCTCGATCCCCGGCCTGTTCACCGTGCACGTGGTCTGCGATCACGTGCTGTTCGAAATTCCGCCCGGCATGCTCGGTCGCCCGATGCTGCTAAACGTGGAGTTCGCGGCGTTGTCCACCGGGAGCGACTTTGTGGCGCCGGGCTCGGTCGTCGACAGCCTGGTGGGCCAATGGACCCGGCGCGGCAACAAGGTCTACTTCGAGAAGGTGCGCTACGAGATGTGGGCGGTCAACATGCCCAGCCTCCAGCGCGGCGTGCAGGAGGCCCAGCTCAACACCGTGGTCAAGACCTTCGAGGCAGTGGCCGAAGGCAACGGCGGTGCGCCGATCATCGATGTAACCGGGCTATTCGTGACGGACGTGCCGGAGGGCTTCGCCACCGGCTTCCGGCGCCATTTCCGGATGACTGGCATCGATCCGAAGCGTTCCTACATCCAGAGCGTGAAGGCCTTCCCGCGCAACATCGAGGTGCGCTTCTACCAGACCTGGGTGCCCGACCCGGTGGAACGGCGCAAGTCGGCCGACGACGAGGAAACCACGCTGCACGATCTGGGCTTCATCTTCCACGCCAGCCTTCTGCTGCTGCCCGAGGAGCCGATGAAGCCGCGCTACTGGGACGAGCGGGTGGGCTACTTCGCAACCTACTTCGACGACTACGGCTCCGACTCGCACGGCAAGGTGCAGAGGGGCTTCATCAACCGCTACCGGCTGGAGAAGAAGGATCCCTCCAGCCCCTTGTCGGAGCCGGTGAAGCCGATCGTGTTCTACTTGAGCCGCGAGGTGCCGGACCGCTGGCGGCCCTATCTCAAGCAGGCGGTGGAAGCCTGGCAAGGGCCATTCGAGAAAGCCGGATTCAAGAATGCGATCGTGGCCGTGGACGCGCCCACCGAGCAGGAAAACCCCGACTGGGATCCGGAGGACGTGCGCTACAACGTCATCCGGTGGACGCCGAGCGGCCGCCAGAACGCGATGGGGCCGGCGGTGGTCGACCCGCGCAGCGGCGAGGTCATCTCTTCGCACGCGATCTTCTGGCACGACGTGCTCAAGCTGCTCGAGACCTGGTACTTCACGCAGGTGAGCCCGCTGGATCCGCGTGCCCAGAAGCTGCCGCTGCCGGACGATCTGATGGGTGAGCTCCTGCGTTACGTCGCGACGCACGAAGTCGGTCACGCGCTGGGCTTGCGCCACAACTTCAAGGCTCCCGCCGCGTACAGCGTCGCTCAGCTGCGCGACCCCGACTGGACCAGCAAGTGGGGCACGAGCGCGTCGATCATGTCCTATGCCCGGTTCAACTACGTTGCGCAGCCGGGCGACGGGGCGGCGTTGCTCCCAAAGTTCGGTCCCTATGACTACTTCGCTATCGAGTGGGGCTATAGCCAGCTCGACCACGGCATGTCCTGCGACGACGAATGGCCCCAGCTCGACGCGATGGCCGCCCAACAGCTCGAGGACCCGGCGCTGCGCTTCGGCGGCGAGGATGCGGCGGCGCGCTTCGATCCGACGGTCAGCACCCAGGTCCTGGGCTCGGACCCGATTGCCGCTGCCGATCTCGGGCTGCGCAACATAGACCGCGTGATGAAGCTGCTGGTGCCGGCCACCACGCAAAAGGGGCGCGACTACACCCGCACCGCGGAGCTGTATCACGCGCTGGTGATCAAGCGCGGGAATGAGCTGAGCGCTGTAGCCAGGCTGGTGGGCGGCGTCGAGGAACTGCGCTCGCAGGCCGGCCGCGGGAAGATTCCCTACCAGCCGATAGCGCCCGAGCGGCAGCGCGAGGCGGTCCGCTTCCTGGTGGAGCGGGCCTTCACCACCCCGACTGCGCTGCTCGATCCGGAAGTGATGGGCAGGATTGCGCCGTCGGGGCACTCCGACGCGGTGCAGGGCACGAACATCAACCTGTTCGCGAATCTGCTCGGCCCGAACATCTTCCAGCGCATGGCGGAGGCTTCGGAGGCCGCGGGCAACGGGCGAAGCTACACGGGAATGGACATGCTGAAGGACTTCAACGACGGGATCTTCAGCGAGCTGGCCAAGCCGCGGCCGAGCGTGGAGCTGTACCGACGTGTGCTACAGCGCAACTATGTCACCGTGCTGATGGTGGCCAACGGCGCCGCCCCCGACCCGACGGACGCTTCCCGCCAGCTGGAGCAGGAAGCGCCGTGGGATTCGGGCACCGCGCGCGTTCGCCAGCGGCAGGACGGCCGGGCCCTGGCGGCATCGGTGTCTTCCTCGCTCGCCGAAACCGGGCAGCAGTACCGTACGGCGATCGGTCGCCCGAACGAGTTCCGTGCGGCGGTGCGCGTGGCAATCGCTCAGCTCAAGGCCAAGGTGACGGCCGCGCTGCCAAAGGTCAAGGACCAGGCGACCGTCGCTCACCTGAAGGACCTGCTCGTCGATCTAGACAAGGGCATCTGAGCCGACGGCCGTGCAAATGAAAAAGGGCAGCACCGGATGGTGCTGCCCTCTGCGCCAGGGTTGGCTGGCCGGGGGTTATTTCTTCTTCTTCTTGCTTTGCTTCTTGCCCTTTTCCTCTTCGGCGGCGCGGCTCGGCTTGTCGGTGGCGCCGCCGGCCTTCACGGGTGCCTTCTCCGCCTCGGCAGCGCGCCCCGGCTTGTCGGTGGGACCGCCTTGCTTGACTTCGTCCGCGGCCAGCGCGGTCCAGGTCGCACCTGCAAGCATCAGAGCCGCCAGGGTGGCGAGCAGTTTCTTCATGAGCTTCTCCTTAAGTTGTCGTGTTAACTCGTTGCACCTGCGAGGATAGTTTCCCGTATGGAGCCTGACATGACGCTGACAAATCGTCAGCCGGCCGGCTCACACCGAATTTAACGCCGATCTGGCCCGGCGGTTGACGCCAACCCCTGGCTCAGCGGTGCTCGTGCGCGATGACGTAATCGTATGCGGGCAGGGTCAGGAACTCGACGAAGTCGTCGCGCAGGGTCAGCTCGCCGAACATCCTGGCGCCCTCGTCGTACTTACCGGCAGCAAACGCCTTCTCGCCCAGCAGCTCGCGCACCTTCTGCAACTCCTGTGGCAGCAGCTGCTGGAACAGCTCCTTGGTGACCTTGCGGCCGTCGTCGAGCACGCCTCGCGGGCTGCGGATCCAGTGCCAGATCTGGGCGCGCGAGATCTCCGCGGTCGCGGCGTCTTCCATCAGGTTGAAGATCGGCACGCAGCCGGTGCCCGCCAGCCAGGCGCCGAGATACTGGATACCGATGTTGATGTTGATGCGCAGCCCGTTCTCGGTGATCGGGCCCTTGGGCTGAAAGTTCAGCAGGTCGGCCGCGGTCACGTTGACGTCATCGCGCCGGCGCTGGATCTGATTGGGCGTTTTCATCACCTTGTCGAACGCTTCCTTGGCGATGGCGACCAGGCCGGGATGCGCGACCCACGTGCCGTCGTGCCCGTCGTCGGCCTCGCGGTCCTTGTCCGCACGCACCTTGGCCAGCGCCTGCTCGTTGGCCGCCGGGTCGTTCTTGATCGGGATCTGCGCGGCCATGCCGCCCATCGCGAAAGCGCCCCGCCGGTGGCAGGTCTTGATCAGCTGCAGGGAGTAGGCGCGCATGAACGGGCTGGTCATGGTGACCAGTGCGCGATCGGCCAGGATGAAGTCTTTGTGGCCGCGCAGCTTCTTGATGCAGCTGAAGATGTAGTCCCAGCGGCCGCAGTTCAGCCCGGCCGAGTGCTCGCGCAATTCGTAAAGGATCTCATCCATTTCGAAGGTGGCGAGGATGGTCTCGATCAGCACGGTGGCCTTGATCGTGCCCCGCGGGACGCCCAGCGCATCCTGCGAATGGACGAAGACGTCGTTCCACAGTCGCGCCTCGAGGTGGCTCTCCAGCTTGGGCAGGTAGAAGTATGTGCCCGAGCCTCTGGCCAGCCGCGCCTTGGCGTTGTGGAAGAAGTACAGACCGAAGTCGAACAGCGAGCCGGAAACCGGCTGACCGTCTACCAGCAGATGCTTCTCATCCAGGTGCCAGCCGCGCGGGCGCACCAGCAGCGTGGCGATCCGGTCGTTGAGCCTGTACTGCTTGCCGTCCGGGCTGGCGAAGGAGATGCTCCCGCGCACCGCGTCGCGCACGTTGATCTGCCCCTCGATCTGGTTAGCCCAGGTCGGCGTGTTCGAGTCCTCGAAATCCGCCATGTACATGTTGGCGCCGGAGTTGAGCGCGTTGATCACCATCTTGCGGTCGGTGGGGCCGGTGATCTCGGTGCGGCGGTCCTGCAGATCGGCGGGTACCGGCGCGACCTTCCAGTCGGCGTCGCGGATCGCCTGGGTCTGCGGTAGGAAGTCTGGCGGCTTGCCCGCGTCCAGCTCGCCCTGGCGCACCTGGCGCCGCTCCAGCAGCTCGATGCGACGCCGATCGAAGGAGCGATGCAGCCCGGCCAGGAAAGACAGCGCCTCCGGCGTGAGGATCTGCGCATACTCGGGCGTCATCGCCCCCTTGATCTGCACGCTGGTGGGCAAGGTCTGGCTCATCGGGGTCTCCTGTTATCGTTTGGGTTCGGTTCTCGCGAGCCGGCTATTCTCGCAAAAAAAAGCCCGGCCCCTCAGGGCCGGGCGGGGACTTACGCCACGGTTGGTTAAGCGAACTGCTCTTCTTCGGTCGAGCCGGTAAGGGCGGTAACCGACGATCGGCCGCCTTGCACCACCTGGGTAATCTCATCGAAGTAGCCGGTGCCGACCTCGCGCTGGTGCTTGGTCGCGGTGTAGCCCCTTGCCTCGGCGGCAAACTCCGCCTCCTGGAGCTTGACGTAGGCCGTCATGTTCTCGCGGGCGTAGCCGTGGGCGAGGTCGAACATGCTGTAGTTCAGGGCGTGGAAGCCGGCGAGCGTGATGAACTGGAACTTGTAGCCCATCGCCCCCAGCTCGCGCTGGAACTTGGCGATGGTGGCATCGTCGAGGTTCTTCTTCCAGTTGAACGACGGCGAACAGTTGTACGCCAGCATCTTGTCGGGGTACACCGCGTGGATCGCCTCGGCGAAGTCGCGCGCGAACTTCAGGTCGGGCTTGCCGGTTTCGCACCAGACCAGGTCGGCGTAGGGGGCGTAGGCCAGCCCGCGCGAGATGGCCTGGCCCAGACCGTTGTTGGTGCGGAAGAAGCCTTCGCTGGTGCGTTCGCCGGTGAGGAAGGGCTTGTCGTTCTCGTCGAAATCCGAGGTGATAAGGTTGGCGGCCTCGGCGTCGGTGCGCGCGAACACCAGGGTGGGCACGCTCATCAGGTCCGCGGCCAGGCGCGCGGCCACTAGCTTCTGCACCGCTTCCTGCGTGGGCACCAGCACCTTGCCGCCCATGTGCCCGCACTTTTTCGCCGAGGCGAGCTGGTCCTCGAAGTGAACGCCCGCGGCGCCGGCCTCGATCATGTGCTTCATCAGCTCGTGGGCGTTGAGCACGCCGCCGAACCCGGCCTCCGCATCGGCGACAATGGGCGCGAACCAGTCGGTGCCGTCCTTGCCCTCCGCGTGATGCAGCTGGTCGGCGCGGATGAACGCGTTATTGATCTTGCGTACCACGCTGGGCACGCTGCTCACCGGGTACAGCGATTGGTCCGGATACATCTGGAAAGCGTCGTTGGCGTCCGCCGCGACTTGCCAGCCGGACAGGTAGATTGCCTTGAGGCCGGCCTTCACCTGCTGCATCGCCTGGTTGCCGGTCATCGCGCCGAGCGCGTTGACATACGGTTCTTCCTTGAGCAGCTTCCAGAGCTTTTCGGCGCCGCGACGCGCGAGCGTGTGCTCGATGTGCAGCGTGCCGCGCAGGCGGTGCACGTCCTCGGCGCTATAGCCGCGGCGCACGCCGCGCCAGCGCGGGTTCTCCGCCCAGTCCTTCTTGATGGCTGCGATGTCCTGATCTCGATTCATTGCATCTCCCTCCCGACACGAACGGGGTACGTTGCCAATGCGCGCGTGTACGCGCAACCACGAGCAGGTTCACGCTGCTGCCCATCGGCCCAGGGTGAGGGAGATGATGCGCTCGCGCCTTGCGGCCCTGTCGCTGCCGCCCCCGCCTGCAGGGCAGGCGGAGAGTCACCGGTGCGTCCTGGCGGGTTGCTAGCGCCTTGGCCGCATTCCCTGCGCCGGGTGTGAGGTCGCGCCCGGCATGAGCCCGCCGCGCATGGCGTACCTGCGCAAGCGGTGGTGTCGAAATCGAGTATAGCAGCAGGATGGCGCGCTGCAACAACATTTTCTACCGCTGTCCCGCGGGCTTCCCGACAACCAAGAATGGGCCTAGGGTGCAGTGCATAACCCTATGTTTTGCAATGCAGTACGCTCGGATGGACTCTGCTCGCCCGGCATGCCGGGCCGGGGTGCTCCTCAACTAGGTCGCGACTTGGCCGATCATGTAGAATCTTCGTGGTTTCAATGTCCTAAGCTCGTACTCCCCAACGTTCCCAGCCGCGCCAAGGCGCGCGCGCCCCAGCCATCCGCGAAAGGCCCTTCATGTACAAGCACATCCGCGTGCCGACGACCGGCGAGAAGATCTCTGTCAACCCTGACTTCAGCCTCAAGGTTCCCGATCGGCCGATCATCCCCTTCATCGAGGGCGACGGCACCGGGGTGGACATCACGCCGGTGATGAAGAACGTGGTCGATGCAGCCGTCGACGTGGCCTATGGCGGCAAGCGCCGCATTCAGTGGATGGAGATGTACTCGGGGGAAAAGTCCTGCAAGGTCTACGGCGAGAACGTCTGGCTGCCGGACGAGACGCTGGAAGCGTCCAAAGAGTTCGTAGTTTCGATCAAAGGCCCGTTGACCACCCCGGTGGGGGGCGGGATCCGCTCCATCAACGTGGCGCTACGGCAGGAGCTGGATCTGTACGTGTGCCTGCGGCCGGTGCGCTACTTCAAGGGAGTGCCCAGCCCGCTCAAGCAGCCGGAGAAGACCAACATGGTCATCTTCCGCGAGAACTCCGAGGACATCTACGCCGGCATCGAGTGGCAGGCGCAGAGCGAGGGCGCGAAGAAGGTGATCAAGTTCCTGCTCGACGAGATGGGGGTCAAGAAGATCCGCTTCCCGAACAGCTCCGGCATCGGCATCAAGCCGGTGTCGCGCGAAGGGACCGAGCGCCTGGTGCGCAAGGCGATCCAGTACGCGATCGCCAACAAGCGCCGCTCGGTCACCCTGGTGCACAAGGGGAACATCATGAAGTTCACCGAGGGCGCGTTCCGCGACTGGGGCTATGCGCTGGCCCAGAGCGAGTTCGGCGGCCAGCTGCTCGACGGCGGTCCCTGGGTGAAGCTGCCCGGTGTTAACGGGGCTGGGGGCATCGTGGTCAAGGACGTCATTGCCGACGCTTTCCTGCAGCAGATCCTGCTGCGGCCGGACGAGTACGACGTGATCGCGACGCTCAACCTCAACGGCGATTACATCTCCGACGCGCTCGCCGCGCAGGTGGGCGGCATCGGCATCGCGCCCGGCGCCAACCTCAGCGACTCGGTGGCCATGTTCGAGGCCACCCACGGCACGGCGCCCAAATATGCCGGCAAGGATTACGTCAATCCGGGCTCGCTCATCCTGTCCGCCGAGATGATGCTGCGGCACATGGGCTGGATCGAGGCGGCCGATCTGATCATCTCCTCGATGGAGAAGGCCATCCTCGCAAAGGTCGTCACCTACGATTTCGCCCGCCTGATGGAGGGCGCCACGCAGGTCTCCTGCTCGGGCTTCGGCAAGGCGATGATCGAGCGGATGCGCAAAGCCTAGCCGCCGCCGGTGTTCAACCTGGAGCAGCTGGCGCGGGTCGTGCGCGAGGTCGATCCCGGCCTCACGTTCACCACGGTGGAGATCGGCGCGCGGCCCCTGGAAGGTGAGACCGAACCGGCGCACCGCCTGCTGGACTTGTTCCCGGGGTCGCGGGTCATCGCCTTCGAGCTGGACAAAGAGCTATGCGCGCAGCTCAACCGCAAGGCCAAGCGCGGGCTGCAATACTACCCGGTCGCGTTGGGGCGCACGGAGGAGACGCGGCCGCTGTACGAGACGGCCCACCCGATGGGCACGTCGCTGTACCAGCCCAACGGGGCTTTGTTGGACTGTTTCACGCACCTCGAGGACGCACGGCTCAAGACCGTCTCCTCGGTGACCACGGTGAGTCTGGACCGTTTCGCCACCGAGCACGCCCTGCCGCCGATCGATTTCGTGAAGATCGATGTGCAGGGGGCGGAGCTGGACGTCTTCAGAGGCGGCGCAAGCGCCCTGCGCGACGTGGTGTGCATCGTGAGCGAGGTCGAGTTCGTTCCGCTCTACGTAGGCCAGCCTTTGCTGGGTGATGTGTGCGGATACTTGTCGCAGCGTGGAATGCTGTTCCACAAATTCCTCGGCGCCGGCGGGCGAACGATGAAGCTCGCCAGCGTCAGCGACCCGTCGAATGTAGCGATGCAGCTGCTATGGGCTGACGCCGTATTCATCCCGGACGTGGTAGCCCTCAAGGATGCACCGCCGCAGCCGCTGTTACGATTGGCCGTGCTGGCGTTCCTGTACGGAAGCCCGGACCTGACCCTCTACTGCCTGGAGAGTCACGATCGCCGGTACGGCAGCAGGATGGTGGAAAGGTTGCTGCACGGCAGGGCGTGACTGCCCCGGAGCCGGGCCATGCCGCAGCGGAATGCACAGGCCCAAGAAACAAGAAACCCGCCTTGTGAGCGGGTTTGGATCATTCGCGGTGAGTAGCGCTGCGCCATGCACCAGCCGTCAATCCCAAACTGCCTGGGTCCCTTGAGCGGACCCTCTCCTCCTTTGGGCCCGCGCGCCCGCCTGGCAAGCGCGGAAGCTGCGGTGGCCGCCGGCGTTATGCGGCCTGGATATTGGACGCCTGCTTACCCTTCGGGCCTTGCGTGACGTCGAAGCTGACCTTCTGGCCCTCCTTGAGCGTCTTGAACCCGCTCATGTTGATGGCCGAGAAATGCGCAAACAGGTCCTCCCCCCCGTCATCCGGTGTGATGAAACCGTAGCCCTTTGCGTCGTTGAACCACTTTACCGTGCCTGTTGCCATACTGTTTCCTTGTAAGTCGGACACCAGGTGCGAGATGCACCCGCCGGCCTACCCCGGGAGCGCGCGGTCACCGCGGCGGTGCCCGCGACTCTCCTGCGCAGGCCGAAATTCCTTTTTAGGTCATTTAGTTCTGGAAGTCAAGGAAGGGGGCAGGGGAATTGGCGCGGGGCGCCGCCCGGTTCGCGCATGCGCATTTGACGATTGCGTGCCCCGCCCGGCGCCCGCGCGCCGCGCGGCACGCGAAATGCAGGCTGAGGGTCTTGTAGTTTTCACGGTTATGCGCAAAATAGACGCCAATAGCCGTGGGAATATCTGGCGCCTCGTGCCCAACATGTCGACTTCGGGTGGAAACCGCGACAGCGTCCTGCTGGAGACTCAGAAGAGCAAGGTAAAACCGCCGCCGATGTTCAAGGTGGTGCTGCTCAACGACGATTACACGCCGATGGATTTCGTGGTTTCCGTGCTGCAGACTTTCTTTTCGATGACGCGGGAGCAGGCCACGCAGATCATGCTCAAGGTGCACCGGGAGGGCGTGGGGGTCTGCGGGGTGTATCCTAAGGACGTGGCGGCGACCAAGGTCGAGCAAGTGATCGCGTTCTCCCGTAAGCACGAGCACCCGCTACAGTGCGTCATGGAGGAAGCGTGAGGGAGGCAGCCGCTGTGTGGCAGCGTAGGCTCGCGGGTTACGGCCGATACGCCGTAAAGCTCGCGCGCAGCGCGCCGAAAGAGTAATCAGGTTCGAGCCCGTTGGGGCATCAGGAGACTAGAGGAAGTCATGATCGCGCAGGAGCTTGAGGTCAGTCTGCACATGGCCTTCATGGAGGCCCGGCAGAAGCGGCACGAATTCATCACCGTCGAGCACCTGCTGCTGGCGTTGCTGGACAACCCTTCCGCCTCCGAGGTGTTGCGGGCATGCGCCGCCAACATCGAGGAGCTGCGCAAACTACTGACCGACTTCATCAACGAGCACACTCCAGTGGTGGCCGGCGACGAGGTCGACACCCAGCCCACGCTGGGGTTCCAGCGTGTGATCCAGCGCGCCATCCTGCACGTGCAGTCCTCGGGGAAGAAGGAGGTCACCGGCGCCAACGTGCTGGTCGCCATCTTCGGCGAGAAGGATTCGCACGCGGTGTACTTCCTGCACCAAAAGGGCGTCACTCGGCTGGACGTGGTGAACTTCATCTCCCACGGCATCAGCAAGGTGCCGCAGAGCAGCGCCGCCAAGCAGCCGCAGGAATCGGATTCCGAGAGCGAGCAGGAGCAGGGGCAGGGCGGGGCGCTCGAGACCTACACCATGAACCTCAACGCCTTGGCGCTGTCGGGCAAGATCGATCCGCTGATCGGCCGCGACCGCGAACTCGAGCGCGTGATCCAGACACTTTGCCGCCGGCGCAAGAACAACCCGCTGCTGGTGGGCGAGGCCGGCGTGGGCAAGACAGCCATCGCGGAAGGCCTGGCCCGGCGCATCATCGAGGGCACAGTGCCCGATATCCTGGCGCGGTGCCAGGTATACGCGCTGGACATGGGCGCGCTGCTGGCCGGCACCAAGTACCGCGGCGATTTCGAGCAGCGGCTCAAGGCGGTGCTCAAGCAGCTGGTGGACAACCCCAACGCCATCCTGTTCATCGACGAGATCCACACGCTGATCGGGGCCGGCGCCGCCTCCGGGGGCACGCTGGATGCATCCAACCTGCTCAAGCCTGCACTGTCGACCGGGCAGCTCAAGTGCATCGGTGCCACCACCTACACCGAGTACCGCGGAATCTTCGAGAAGGACCACGCGCTGTCGCGCCGCTTCCAGAAGATCGACG